>Ga0209979_1000192_pt1 | contig 97606 bp, 89 predicted proteins | sample AnhtaG_FD_183114 | JGI IMG/M metagenome (GOLD analysis project Ga0209979, IMG submission 183114) | Deep subsurface microbial communities from Anholt, Denmark to uncover new lineages of life (NeLLi) - Anholt_01485 metaG (SPAdes) (version 2) | ecosystem: Environmental > Aquatic > Marine > Oceanic... | reverse complement strand
GAAATAACAGTTGTACTCATGCCAACCTCCCTGTTTTATTTTTATTTCCAATAAAGACATCGGAAGGTTGGTATGTTTATATTGAAAAATCATTAAAATCAGCCGTCTAAAAAGTGCGAAAGTTAACTATTAGATGAATCATTTAATATGTTCATTAACGATGAATTAATTACACTTGATGAATTAGATGGTCTTGCCCAAAAAACACAATTTCTGTGGAACATTAACAAACTTGATGATCCGTATATAAACGAAAAACTTATAAATTTAAAAAGTTCTGTTAAGCACATTGAAATGCAAAAAAATGTTAAAGGTTTTATCGCATCCGTTGAAAAACCAAGTCATCTTAAGATAGTTACTACTGAAGATAGGGTTGGGGTGGATCTTTTTGTAAATGGTCGATTACGCGAGAGGAATATTTTAAAGTATATACCCACTTCCAGATTGGCAGAAAACTACTTTTATGGGCAAATTCATTTTGACAACATGGATGATGACAAAGATAGGTTTGCTACTGGCCGTGAAGGTATTGTAGCAGATGATTTGAAATATAAAAGATTTTTAGAAAAGCTTAGGAAGGTTATTTTAAAAATTCTTAATGATTGGGATAAATTACGATTAAATATTAAACAGGAAGGCGATTCAGAAAATCCAAGAATATCTCGTAAAGAAAGAGCTTCACGTGGTTTATATAATGCTGTTTCGAGCGAATACGATATTCCTAAAAAATCGGAAAACAAAAAGAAAGTTGATAAGTGGGTAGATGATTTAAGTAGTGATGCCGCATTTAATTTCGAATCTTACGCTGAATGTTTTATTTCAGAAAATTTAATAAGGAAATATATCAAAGAAAAAAAGATTCCTCTAACGACTCAAGCGCAAAGAGAAGCAAGGAGATGGATACAAGAGGAGATTCGTAGTAAAGGGGTGGGGAATATAAGCATAAACATCAGAAGGGAAAAAACTGATTTGAATTACTTGTCGATGGCTGATTTGGCGAACTTAAATGACAAAAAAGATCCTGCCAAGTATGCTAGCTTGGCGAGAGATGCGAAGGAATATAAGCCTATGAGGGATGCCATCGCTCATACAGCCCTTTTGACTGACTTGGCAAAGCGAAAATTGACGACCGTTTATGAGAATATGAAAGGAAGAATAAAAACATTATTGTCTGGTGGTAATTAAAAATCCATGGCGGATATTTATGATAAAGTCAAACGTAGTGAGATAATGTCTTGTGTAAAACATGCTCGTACGGCTCCAGAAGAAAAAGTAGCCGGTCTCTTAAGAAAACTTAAAGTAAAATATCGTCGCAATGTGAAATTTCTGCCTGGTCAGCCTGATTTCGTAATAAAATCAGCTAAAACTGTCATATTCGTTCACGGCTGTTTCTGGCATGCACACCCTAACTGTAGGCTAGCCAGACGACCAAAAACTAATAAAAAATTCTGGTTTAAAAAAGCTGTAGATAATAGGAGGCGTGATTTAAGAAAAAACCGCTTATTACGAAAACACGGTTGGCATGTCATAACGATCTGGCAGTGCCGACTTCGTAAGACAGATCAAGTTTTGAAACGACTAAAAAGAATGATCTCTTAACCAAGTGTGATGCATTCACCTCTGAGTTTTTCCTATATCTTAAGCTCAAACATTCTTATCAAAACCAACGTGCAAAAGAATGCGAGGCACCCGCAATTCCCGGCAAATAAATTCGTATGTCTTATCTCGTGAAGCGTATCTCGTGTTGATTCCGCTCCCGGATGCATCACGCCTTTAATCCCCGGTTAGATAACGCCTTGCTATCTCACGGGGCAGGGACAGAAAATAACACAAAAGAATGGAAAAGGCAAGGGAAATTTTAGTGGATTAGAGAATTAGAGAATTGGTGAATTGGAAAGAAAAAGGAAAAGGCAAGGGAATTTTAGTGGATTAGAGAATTAGAGATTAGAGATTTGGGAAGAAAAGGCAAAGAAATTTTAGTCAAAGTGGTGCGAAATATCGCACCCTACGCTCTGCTTGAGGAGTAATTTTTCAACCTCAGATTTCACGTATTTCACCGGCTGAATTTTGAAAGTCACCACCCCCAAACAAGTTTGAGGGTGCCACCCAGTCGAATGCGAGATTGCCGCGGTGCCTTATAGGCACATAAGTATTTGCTCGCAATGACCGAGAGCGCAATCCTATGCCCCAAAAATGTTATGTGTTGCCAGAAAAATTAGCCACACCCTAAGAAGGAATTGATGTATTAATATATGGCCGGACTCAAAAAAGCGGTGGTGTGTTTGAGCTTTTCTGATTAGATTTTGATGCACTTAGGGCGCGGCAGTACCGAGCCAATATTCGGCAAATACGGCGAGATCAAGAAGGTCAACCATCCCGTCAAGCCTCGACTGTGGTGCCATGTCTGCTCTTGGGTTCCAATTGAAGGACTCTGAATTGGTAAGCCAGACGGCAGCGAAAGCAGTCAGGTCAAGCAAGTCCACTACGCCGTCTCCGGCTCCGGGTGCGATGTCGGCGACGATTCGTTCAGGGAGACGCTCGAATTCAATGCGGGGCAGGTCCTGTCCGGGCAGGCCTCCACCACGAAACACAAGGTTGAAGTCGACGAAGAGATTCATACCTATAATGCCATCGAGGACTCCGCCCTCCGGTGAAGGAGCGTCGAGCATAACAACGGGGACATTAGTGAAGGTGAGCCATTCCGGCGTGGCTATTAGTTCAAGAGAATCTATGTAATAGCCGGGCGCTGTGATAATTTCCCCGGTAGCAATCAGTACTTCGAGTTCGAATTCGGGGGTGTTGGGATTAAGCCCTAAGCGGGCGCCAATTGCTTTACTAATGAGGGTATAAGTGCTGCCGGTATCAAAGATAAAGCCATCTTTGTCAAGGGATGTTCTGCCGGCGTGCGTAAGGTCCACGCTGGAGACGAAGAAGAGACCCTGCGTTGGAAAGAATCCTGTTAGTACGGACGGGCTTAAAGGTGAGCCAAAATCTGTGTCGAACGGGTCGAGGGAGAGTATGTTAGGAAAGTATTGGACGGCGACCGATCCGATGGGTCGCAACTCCAGAGGTATTGTATTAGGATAGCTTGGAATATGTGGGTCATCGTGTGTATAGAAGCGAATGTCCGGGGCGGTTAGCTTAGTCCCATTATGGGTAATATTGATAGGTTGGTCGTTGTGGAAAACTGCGGCCAAATAGACTGAAAGAGGTGTTCCAATCACAGTGAGCGAAATCGATGGTTCGATTGGGTCGCTCACAGCGATTGAGACATTGAACTCGCCGACCATAGTAGATGTATCAAGAAGCAGTCCATTGGGCTCAATGATGCCAAGACCGTCAATAAAGAGACCCAGCGGCTGGCTTACCCAAGCATTAGCTGAGCCGGTTATGCCCGTAAACTCGATCGTATTGGAAGTAATGAGATCCGGAGTATGGTCGAAAAGACCAACTCTTGCGGCGTCGCTGCTGCCCACTATATGGGCACCGGCACCAGTATCAAAGACGGCGATTGCATAGTCAGTTTCCGGCGTGGCGGTTAGATAGTTGCCGATAACGGAGCTGCTGGCTATAGCGTCGAGTTCGAACTCTCCGGAACGCTCATCTGTAAAGGTGACCATGCACCAAGAGAGAAAGCCGCCTAAAGCGGGTGAGTCGATAATATTAGCAGTTGTAGGGGGAATCGGTTGGTTAGTTAAAGATGTGGGCTGAGAGGCCGATTCTTTCGATGGGGGCTTCGTTAGGTTTCCGGTTTGTTTGAAAAGGAGTGGAGGGGTGTTTCCCTCGGGGTAGCTGACAGCCTTGACGAAAGCACCACCGGTCATTGGCCAATTGACCTCTTGTCGCTGCCAGCCGGGCCGACCTGCCTCGACGACAGAAGTCCAGCACACGAGTGCAATAGGCAGCAAAACAAACCACCCTCTAATCGAGTTGTATGAGTTGCTTCTTTTCATCTTCTTCCAAACCTTTAACAACACATTTTATTATAACATGTTCAGGGAAAATTTACACGTGGAAAATTCGAAACCGCTGATTGTCTCCTCTAAACAACCCGCAGGTTTCTCTTGAATCCTGTCCAAATGTAAACTTTCTCTAAATAGTAAGTACCATAAAGCGATGTTTATGTGACGTGAAAACCGGTAAACAGCAAAAATACTGCCAAAACAGGCTATATTCTTGACTTGCAGGCTGTTTTGGCGTAATAGATATGGTACTGATTTATGTCCCCGTAGCTCAATTGGATAGAGCGTTGGCCTCCGGAGCTTAAACACGCCTTGTAAATACTTACCGCTTCCGTACTTATGTGCGTTTTTTTACGTCAGGACGGTGAATACAATGTCAATAAAATGAGTATATACAGCTAAAGAGAGAAGGAACATAAAGCAAACTGACGTATGAGTGACGTATAGAATAACAGATAAAACCAAGGGAGTAAAGACAATGGCTTATAATGTACGAAGAATAGTAGCGGAATTCTCTGCAAAAAATAAGGCCAAAGGTATAATGGGCGGTTTTCGCCGCGACATGGATACCACCGGCCGGGCCATGAGACGTATGGCAGCCGGGGCACTGGCCGTGGCCGGGGTCGGCGGGATGGGCTACATGCTTAAGAAGACCATGGAATCTATCGACCAAATTGCCAAGATGTCGGATGAGCTTCAAATCTCGACAGAAGCGCTAACGGGCTGGGAACATGCCGCCAAGATAAGTGGAACAAGCATAGAAAGTCTGCATAAGGGTATAGGGATTTTTGTCCGGCGAATGGGTGAGGCAAAGTACGGAGTGGGTGAAGGTGTGCGAGGGCTCAAGATGCTGAACCTGACAGCTGAAGAGATGATCTCGATGGGGACCGAAGAGGCATTTATGAAAATTGCTGAACGGATATCCCAGGCAGGAACGGCAGCAGAGCAGGCAGGCATAGCTTATAACTTTTTCGGTCGGCAGGGCACTCAGCTGCTTAATATGTTCCAGCAAGGTCAGGAAGGTATCGAGGCAATGCGAGAAGAGGCTGAGAGGTTAGGACTTACATTTTCCCGCATTGATGCTGCACAGGTTGAAGCGGCCAACGATGCTCTGACGAGGGCCCGAGCTACGATGACCGGATTATTCCGGCAAGCCACTATTGAGCTTTCTCCATATATCGAAGTTCTTGCAGATAAGTTTGTCGATATCGCAACTGCAGGTGAGGGTTTGGGGGCAAATGTGACTAATGTCTTTGAGAATCTCAGCCTTTCGGCTATCAGGTTCGGCGATTATTTGAGCAGCTTGCCTGCTTACTGGAAAGGTTTTGAGGCCGCAGCTCATCAAAGTCTCGCTGTAGTTTATGATATAGCAAATGCCGCAACTAATCTGGACGTTCTATTCAAGAAACTAAAATTGCCCAAATGGGAATATACATATAAAGAGTTGGCAGAGCAGCAAAGACAAATCGCAGTAAGTCTTCTTGAAACCGGCGGAAGAGAACTTGCAGGAGTTTATGGCAGAGAAAATACAGTCAGAAGATTTTATGAGGGTTTGAGACAAGAAACTGCCCGAAGGCGAGAGACGATAGAAGGGAGAGCCAGACAGCGAGCAGCAGCAGGTGTAGGTATAGATACAGGTCTTGTGGTTGAACCGTTAGATGCAGACGCAATGCAAGAGCATTACGATAAACTAACAGCGATGGGGGGAAATTATCAAGAGATGCAGGAGCGTATGGCAAGGCAGAGGATCGAGACGGAGATAGCAGTTGTAACACAACAATGGGAAGCGGCGAACGGATTAAAAGAAAAGCGTGAAACAGCCACTATTGATATCGCAGCTGCCGAGCGTGCTATGTTTGACAATATGCAGCGAATGACCGGAGAAAATTATCAATTCCGGCTTAGAACCTTAGAAAGTCTGAAGCAAAAATATATCGAAGCTGGTCTGGCCCGAGTACAGATCGAGCAATGGTATGTCGAGCAAGCAAAGAAGCTCGATATCGAGCGGTTGCGTAGTAGCCAGAGGGTACTTGATGGTTTCAAAGCAGCGAGGTTACAAATGGAGTTGGATATGAAGGCTATGGGTGATAAGGCGTATAGATTCAGCATGACCCTCGAAAATTCAATAGCCAATGGTCTTGAAAACTCCATGCGTAATTTTGACAATTGGAAAGATCATCTTCTAAACGTATTTGAGGAAGTCTATTGGGCAGCGGTTCGGATTTTTTTCATTGAAGATATGGCACGAGGCTTAGCGAGTGGTATGACTGCAGGCGTAGGTGCGTTGTTTGGTGGAGCATCTGCAGGAATACCCACGACGGCTACTCGACCATCTACTGTTGGTACAACCCTCGTACCGAGCGCACAGTACGGAGGAACGATACTGAAGACTGGTTTAGCGATGGTGCATCGAGGAGAGACATATTCAGGTGAACGTGGAGGCGAAAGGAGCATCAATGTCAACATCAACTATACAGGTCAGGAGAGACATGAGGTTAGCGTAGAAGAATCTGTTGGGTCTTTGAAACAACAGGTTCTTAACATCACAATGCAGGCAATGCAGACAAATGGACCGTACCGAAGAAGTATTAAACAAGCGATAAGGTAAAACATGGACCCATATTTTACATTAATACTGCCAGCTACGTTCGAAGGGCTTGAAATAAATATCCACAATCAAACAGGTTTCGGAGACTTACGAGCACAGCAAGGAAGGACATACTGGGACGAAACAAAAAAGAAATGGATAGTAAATGTTTATCTGAAACCTGATGACTTTTTGAAACTTCGACCTAGTGCGTAAAGAAAGCAAATGCGGTTGCAGAGGCTTTTTCACAAAAGGTGATTGTTGAGGTCCAGGACGCAAGGTGACATTCACAGTGTCACTTGCCCTATAAGCGACGTTCCCGATCGGATTAGTCCCATAGCACTTAATGACCTAAGAATGTGCCCTATTTTTGCTCCGCTGTTGGGGGTAACATCAAATATTTCGTCCTGGTCCTCGCGTTTATGACAGCCGCGATCGTCCCGCAAGGGGCCGGGCGGTTGATTTGATTGATCGTCAATGTTAGAATCGGGGTATGAGTAACCTGGCACTGCAAATTCGGCGGCATATTGAAATACTTCAAATCCAACATATCGAAATCGAGCAGCTCTATGAAGCGGTCGGAATAAAAACCACTGAGGTAAGAGAGAAGCTGCTGGTATATCAGTCGCTCAAACAACAAGCAGAAAGCGTTTTGGATACCATTTCCGAGGACTACAAGCAGGCCCTCAATCTCTTTCAACAGTCCGATGCTCTATTTGAAAAACTGAAGGAGATCAAAGCCGAGCATATAGCGCTCAGCGAGGCTGCCGTGAAGCGAGCGGAACCGAAGTTGATAGTGAAGCTGCAACAGGCGAGAAAGCAGCTTCGAGGACTTTATGGAGAAATTAAGAAGCTGAGGGCGGAGGGTTTGCCGTCTGATTGCGGCGGAATTTCAAGAGCATCGAGCGTATCTTAAAATAAGTAGGCCAGGTGCATAAATGAAGGACGAAGATGCTCTCTGACATGGGTAGAGCTCTATCATACCTTTTGCCTGGACTTCGGCGATTCTGCAAACAAACCAGCGGAGTTTCTGTGCCCGTTTGAAATTCTGTGGGACGGTTAATATAGTTGTGCTGCACAAAGCTTAATTGCGCTTACTAACCATAGCCCCCAACATTCGATTTAAGGGGCCTCACAGGCTCCAGGATGGATGAAAGGCGATTTCCTGTGGGCATATATAACGATAGGGCTAAATTGGCAACTTAACTGTGACGATTTTGGCTCAAGCCAACCCGAAAAATATTTTCAAAAATCTCAAAAAAGTTATTGACAACTGAACAACGGTACTTATACTTTGAGCAATGAACTTGGGCCTTGACAAGTTTATAGCCTGACATGGCGCGGCATTGCACGGCTCAGCAAGGTAGGGCATAGTAAGGCGTGGCATGGCAAAGCAAAGCAAGGCAAACGGGATGAGCATTTTTGCTTGTCCCGCTTTTTTTATCCTCTTAGCGGTTCCCACAAGGCCCAGCGAGCAAATAAAAAAAATTTCATCTGCGGGCATTTTTTACTTGCAATCCCGGCCCGGGTGCTGATAATTGTGAGTATGAAAACAACACAGACGCAAAAGTACAATCCCAAAACAAACGCCCTGGAGTTCTGTTTCTGCAAAGAACAGACGGCTTGCACTGTCTGTGTTGTGCCGCGTAGCTCCAGGGCACCTTTTTTGAAAGGTTTGAATCATGGAAACAACACAAGACACATCTACTGAGGAGCAAGGGCAAGTGTCCGCCCAGGGTGAAAGCCCAAAGGACGAAGAACAAAACACATTCACCGCGAAGGAAGAGATTCTCGCCAAGAGGCACAAGGTCGAGCCGAAGCTGGTCCGGCTTCTCAATGATATCGTCTATGAGAGGACCCAAATTCTCAATGATGTCATCGATGACCGGACCCGGCATCTCAGTAGGAGCATCGATGAACAGCTTGAACTTCTCAATGAGTTCATCGAGGACCGGCCTGCTAAGACGGAGCCAACCGCATCAGAGCCAAAGGAAACAGACATCGACCAAATCAACCAAATCTTGAAGAGTTGGCCCAAGGAGCGTGTTTCTTTTCTGGCAGAATCTCTTAAGCATCCGCCTGAAGCTTTGCAGGAAGCTGAAGAGCAAACCGAGCAAGAAGAATCCGAAACACAAGACCAGCCTGAAAAAGAGCAAAAAGCAGAAGAGTTGTGTATTAACCAGCAGACACAGGAAAGGCTCAAGAGTTATTACAAAAACCTGGACCCCAGAACAAAGCTTGCAATCGCAGCACTGACAGAAATCCAAGCCCTCGAAGGCATAAACTTCCAAATCAATATTCCGCGGAAGGAGAGACTTTGTACCCAGATTTGGGATGACCTGGAAAGTGCGTGCATAGAAACATTTCATAGCAAACCAGGTGATGTAGCTGATATAGCTCTTGGCGTATTTAGCTCTGAGGATGTCTGGCTTGCCAGAGTCTGGGAAGCTTGTTATATGACGAATCAATGTACGTAGGCAACGAGAGGAGGTATGGCCAAATGGATTTTCAAAAACAGAAACAGATCAATAAACAAATCTTGCGAGAACTAAGATGTTTGGATTACGAAAGCAAGCAAAAATTACTTGACCCCATGAGGGAGTTAAGGATGGAGCAAGTGCGCAAACGATCAATCTACAAGGAAAACCTCTATAGGTTAGTAAGTCTCATTGACCAAGTGGAAAAAGAGTTTAAGGAAAAAGAGTTCTCAAAAAAACTTACAGATGCAGTTTTTGGCCTTTCACAAGAAAAACAGAATCATCTCTACGTAGAGTTAACGCACCTTGAATCAGAGAATGAGACCGAATAAAAATGCACTGCAGGTTTATTAACCCGGGGCCGGCTTCGGCTGGCCCCGGTGCTCTGAATAAGGAGCGATATTGATATGACTACGAAAACAAAAAATTCAAGCCCTGCGAGGAAGGCATACCAGCGGTTCAAAGGCAAATATTCCGATTGCATTCTACTGTTTCGTATTGAGGGATACTACGAGGCTTTTTGGGAAGATGCGGAAATTTTCTCAGATGTTTGCAACCTGCCTTTGTTTAACCGAAAAAAAGCTGGAGTGTCTATTCCGTTTATAGATATACCGCTTTGGGAGCATAAAAAATATCTCAGAAAAATGCTTCGAGCCGGGCATAAAGTTGCTGTTTGCGAAAATATCAACAATTGTGATGTTATTTGCATTATAACATCGCCACAGCAGAGCTGAGGACCTGGCAGGATGCGGGGCCAATCGGATTGACCGCTCAGCTGACTCCTTTACAGTTTCGATTGTTGGGGAATAGCTGGTCCCGCATCCTTTGAGAAAACAGCGGCTGCCGTGGTCCTCGAAGAAAATGCTTGCTAACTGAATATTTTTTGGTAAGACTTATCTGAATTTGATTTTTTGATTATCGGGTGATCGGCTCGCTACCGATTAAGCGGATCAGGCCTGGTTGACTTTTAGCCTCCCCGCCGTTGACCAGGCTTGAACCGGCCCGGGGCGGGGAGACTTTGAATGGAGTCAAAAAAAGGTCCACTCTACAAGAGAGTTAACGAGATTGACGAACTTTACAGCAGTCCTAAAATAAGACAATATTACCGGGAATCAGCAAGGGAGACCCACGAACATACGGCAAATTTTATTCAAAAGGTTGTTAAGCTTGTTGGCGATTTGAAATCTAAACCGAGCAAGGACCTGAGTAAATACCTGAATGAATATCTAAGCAATTGTCCCTGGCCATTTGGTTTGATAATTCTCGAAGAGCGTAAAGGAAAAAGGCCAGGTGAAATAGAATGTACTCAACTCTATGGGTCTGAACGCACAACACGAAGATTGAGTATTCCGGATGATATTGCTGCAGTCCACACGTTTCTTGCACTATTTCGTGACGAATATCTTGAATACGTAGACAGAATTGTCACTTACGAGATACGTGATATCTGTTCTTACATTGGAGTAAGTCCACTTATCATGTCGAACACAACAGAAATGTTAGAGAAGGAAATCCCGGCGCTTATCAGATGCGCTCGAGAAGATCTTGAGGCCAAAGGTCTACATACTTCAAAATCCGAGACTAATGCTCAAAACAAAAAGTCAAGGAAACATGAAAATCAAATCGAGGAAGAATGGTCGAATCCTATGACGAAGACCAAAATGATGCGTGCATTACATATTGAAGGATCCAAAAAATTTACAACCTTTGCCGAAGATCATGGCTTAAAGCAAGTCGGAAAGAATCGTCAATTATGGCAAATCAGATTAGATAAAATGGATTTGAATACACGCCGTAAGCTTGAAAAGGCCTAATAAATTTATTCTAACCAGCGTCAAAACTGGCAAATACTGACGTCAACTGGTTACTTCTCACGTCAACTCTGAACCTACCTACTTTAACGTATTTTTTACATCTGTATTTTGTGGGTATGGAAATTGAATTACTAAAACCTAAAGAAGTTGACCTATTGCTCAGATATCCATTTGGCAAAACAGCACGATTAGCAAAGGCGGGGAAAATCCCTTACATACAATTACCTGATGGGCAAATTCGTATTCGCGAGGATGAAATAGAAAGTTTACTGAGAGGAAATCATCATGAGGGGGAAAAGTAGAATGTTCGGGTTAAATGTCACTTGCTTTTTTTTAGCCGTCGGGGTTCCTTGTTGGGACTCCTATTGTGCTCTCCTGAATTTCCTGCCGGCCGTTATCATTTACTTTTTTCGTTTGCCGGCAGGACTTTTTTTAATTTTGAATTGTGAAAGGACAGAATTATGAACAGGAACCAAAATCAAACAGCCAATCAGCAGACTGCTCTTGTATCGAACAAACAAAGTCTTCGCACCTTGCTGGCAGAGGACCGCGTTACTCAAACGCTGCAGAGGGTTGGGACCCGTTGGATGTCGGCGGACCAGATTAAAACCCAAGCGATGATCGCCGTAGCACGGAATCCAAAGTTGTTGAATTGTTCGCGGTTCAGTTTCCTGGAGTCTGTTGTCAGGGCGGCCGAGCTTGGTTTGCGGTTCGCCGGCGCCGGTGGAGAGGCTTATTTAATTCCTTACGGGAACAAGAGCACCCTGATCATTGGGTATAGGGGGTTGCTTGCCCTGGCCCGCCGAACCGGGAAAGTGACCCGTATTGAAGCTCGATGCGTGTGTGAGAAAGATTTTTTCAAAATAGAATATGGCGGAAGCCAACAGCTGATTCATCGGCCGAGTCTTGGTCCGGATCGGGGTAATATCACTTGCGTTTACGCGCTTGCCGAGCTACGCGGCGGCGGCGTCCAAATAGAAGTGATGACTCGGCTACAAATTGACCAAATCCGGGCTCGAAGCCGAGCAAGTAAAGAGGGTCCCTGGGTGACTGACTTTGAAGAGATGGCCAGAAAAACAGTGTTGAGACGCCTTTGCAAATATTTGCCTTTTCCCACAGCATTCGAAGATGCGCTGGCAAGTGAGAACCCAGCGGCAATGTCCGAGGACCAGCCTCGCAGGCAAGTTGAGACGAAAAATGTTATTCCTGATAGTGTTGACATTCAGACCGGTGAAATTGTTGATGCCGGCCAAGTTGATACAACTATCGATGAAGGACAAAATGAAATCAAGGAACCCGGTTTCGAGCATTTCAAGCCAAGTGATCCCAGTGACCTCGACAATCAAAAGTCGAAGCTAATCGACAAGATTTGCACACAGCTTGGACAGCTTTATCCCGGGGATAACATCGAGTCGCAAGCGGCTCGACTCAAGACATTGAATTATATTTTTGGGAAAACGGTCCTCGATGAAATCGTCAAACTGCCTATTCAGATCCTCGAGGCCGGCCTGGGGGCAATGAAAAGCAAGGCGGCCGCGACTGAGACTGAAGATATTCCGGTATAAGGAAAAAGGTTCGGTAACATGAACGATTTGATTTTTAGTCTTGACCCCGGAAGCAAAAAGACCGGGTGGGCCGTGATGGGCGCCCGGAAGCAACTCATTCAAGCCGGGCTATTGCTGCCAGATAAACAGTCAACAGCTCCTGAGTTTCGGATTCACCGAATGTGCGAGGATCTAAGAAATCTTTTAGACGAAGTACAACCGGCAGTAATTCTCATCGAATGGACCAGCGGAAAAGTTGGGAAAAAGCGTCATGGTGGGCAAGGAGCAGGATTAGCTATTTACGGAATTTCCGTTGGCAGCTTGTGGCGAGAGGTCCTTGCCTGGCGGCGAGCGTTACCTGCAGAACAGCAATTAGAGGTCAAAGTCGAATTGATTTTAGAAAACACCTGGTGTCGGTCTGTTACTAAGAGAAAACGCATAGATGCGGTGAGCATGGCATTCCCGCAATACAATCCCGAGAAGGACCGAGGCGGGGATATCGCCGATGCCATTGGCCTGAATGTCTGGTATCAGCGTGAACGTTTATTAAGGGCCGCGGAGTTAGTCAGGGCCCAAGACAAGTAATGATTTTTGTAGGGAAGGAGTTTTATAATGGAACATCATTTTAACATCGAAGTTGCCCAGCAGGTAGGTGGCGTCGAAAAAGCGATTTTGCTCTACAATCTCGATTTCTGGACCCGTAAAAACAGGGTCAACGACGATCATTTTTATGATGGGCGGACCTGGACGTATAACTCCAGCAGGGCGTTTGCTGAATTATTTCCGTATATGAAAGCGGCCTCAATCAGACGATGGTTGCGGGAGCTTGAAAAAGACGGATTTTTGGTATCTTCCCAGAAATATAATGACTCGGCGTACAACCACACGAAATGGTACTCTTTAACGAAAAAGTACTATTCGATTGTAGAAAATGAACAATCTAACAAGCAGAATGCACAATCTTTAAAAGGAGCAGATAATAACCCAGATAATAAACATAACCCCCTTAGTCCCCCACAGGGGACCGTTGTTGTTGATAAACAGCCACAGGCCAAAGGCCAAAAGTCCGGAAGTAAAGTCACGGCGCCCTCATCAGACAATGGTGAGCTCTTCAAGCAGTTCTGGACCGAGTACCCCCGGAAGGTTGGAAGAAAGAAGTGCCGGCAAATCTGGGACCGGCTCAAGCCATCGGCGGAGTTGACGGGGCAAATCGTTACAGCGGTCCGAGCCTATAAGCGGACCGATCAATGGCTCAAAGACAACGGCTCTTTTATTCCACATCCGAGCACGTTTTTGAACCAGGCAAGATGGGAAGATGAGCTCCCTACAAAGCCAGAATCACAGAGGGGGGACCCGGACTGCTGCCAACCTCGGCACAGGCTGAACAAATAATGCGAGATACAGGACTAATCAAGTGAGCGATAGGCTTGATACAATCCGGAAAAACCGCGAACTGCTCAAGCAAGAGCTCGAAGCGGCCGGGGCGAAGTTCGCTGCAGGCGGTGCGATCAACTGCCCATTCCATGAGGACCATCGCCCGAGCTCAGGAATTTACAAAAGCAAGGATGATGTTTTTCGCTTTAAATGCCAAGCGGCCGATTGCGGATTTTGTGGTGACATCTTTGACGTTCGCGCTCGAGCTACAAACAGGCCGTTAGCCGAGGTCCTTCTCGAAGCTATCGGGCAAGTTGATAACCGGTCAACAACAAACCGCTCAAGAAAAAACCAGGCGGCTGATAGGCAAGGCAAGGTCTATCCCGATCTTGATTCACTGCGAGCTGCTCTGCCCGGGCAGATAATAAGTGAGCATCCGTACAAATCTGAGACTGGCCAGGTGGAAATGATTGTTTTCCGGTGCCAGGTCGATGGGGACAAATCCTATCGTCCTGCCCATCCGTGCAAGGGCGGGTTTCGACTTGCAGCTCCACCGAAGCCGTGGCCGCTCTATCAACGCGATGTTATCGTATCTAATGATACTTTGATAATCTGCGAGGGCGAAAAGTGTTGCGATGTCTTGGCCCATTACGATATAGCCGCGACAACAAATCCTTTCGGCAGCGGCAAGGCCGAACATGCGGACTGGGCCCCGCTTGCCGGCAAGAACATAATTCTCTGGCCAGACAATGACATCGTTGGCCAGAATCACATGCGACAAATATGTAGCATCCTTGAGACAATCGAGTCGAAACCTCGAACCACCTGGCTTGAGCCGAGTGAGTTAGACCTCGGCGAAAAAGAAGATGCTGCCGATTTCATTGTTCAGTTGAAAACTATTGAGAAAACCGAAACCGAGATCACGACAGAGCTGCATCGAGTAATCGCAAAGGCCAAACCCCTGGGATTTCTTGATAAACTCCATCGCCGGATGGATGTGATTGTCACCGGTGCATATCGGCTGGTTCATTGGCCCTGGCCAGTCTTGACAAATCTAACGGTAGCTTTATTACCTGGGACAATCACGCTTTTGGCTGGTACGGTAGGGGCAAGTAAATCGTTTATGTTGCTGCAGATTATACTTTGTTGGCTTAGAGAAAATGAAAGTGTTTCGTATTTCTGCCTTGAAGGAGATCGTGCTTTCCACTTGACCCGGGCACTTGCCCAACTTACTGGAGTTGCCAGCTATACCGACACTGATTGGGTTAAGGAAAGGCCGCTTATCGTCAGGCCTGCAATTACTGAATATTCGCTTGAATTGGAGCGATTAAGCCGGCACTTGTGGACGTCCGACAATTTAGGTGCCGAGACATTAGAGCAACTCAATGATTGGATAAACAGTCAGGCTAAGCTTGGCAGGCGGCTCATTGCAGTTGACCCCATTACTATGGCAGGGAGGACGGGTAAGCCCTGGATATCCGACTTGGCATTCGTAAAAACAGCAAAGAAGACCAGCATTGATTATGGGTGTTCTGTGTTGTTGGTGACACATCCGACCAAAGATACACTTGAACCAACATTGCAGAACTTAGCGGGCGGTGCGGCTTACCAGCGATTTGTTGATTGCGTTATCACTTTGCGGAACCACAAATCGAAGCAGTCAAAGGTAAGTACTCCATGCGGCACAGTAGAGTTGAAGCACAACCGGACAGTCAGAGTTGAGAAAGCCCGTAATGGCAAAGGAACTGGTCTTAGCTTAGCTTTTGAGTTTAGCAAAGATTCATTAACACTTGGTGAGCTGGGTGTATTGGTGACGTAGGAGCGAATGATGTTTATCTTAAATGGGTTTGAGAAAAACTACGATGGGTCCTACCCCAGGATCTGGATCCAGCGGGTAAATGCACTGCGAAAAAAGGCCGGTTCCACTTTAAAATTTTTCGTGTGCTATGTAGCAGGGTAATAATCGATGGGTAAAAATAAGAAAAAACAATCTCGGAAAGCGCGGGAAGATAAAGAGCTACTTAAAAATTTGAGTATGTTAGCCCGGACCGGGGCTACGTTGTCCGAAAGCGCAGAGGCCTTGGGGCTGACTGATAAACAGCTGAAAGATTTGTTCAAAAAACGGAGGGTCCTTAGAACTTGGAGGGAGGCACGATTAAGTTTGATACTGCATGTTAGGACTGCGCTGGCTAAATCCGCCGGCGAAGGAAAGCTGCCTGCAATCTAGCGGCTCGAGGAAATGATTAGGGGAGAGTTTACTCAGCAGCCAACCCCAACCATTGATTTTACACATCTCAAGACAAGCGAATTGAGTATTGCAATTGGTAAGCCACGCCAGACAATTGACAGGTGGAGAAATGAACATGGGCTGGAACGTGCTTTTAATAAAACGTATAACCTGGCTGATGTCTTTGCCTGGTTTGAGAGGTATTGCAGATTTAAGTATGCGACTACATCGGAAGTAAGCGGAGATCCTCTGCGGGATATTAAGGCACAACAGATCAAGTTGCAACTTGCCAAACAACGCAATGAGTTGCTTGACCGGCAGGAAGTGATCTGCAGCTTGGTTGCCTGGGTTCAGAGCATCAAATGTTTTTGTGAACGTGGTGTTGAGCAGCTCTCGAGGCTTTGCAGTAGCCAGCCCCGGGAGAAGATTGCGGAAGTTACCCGTGGGTTTTTTCGAGATTTATATACCGAAGCGGCCAAGGTACCGAAAGAGCTACGCCTACCGGCAGCAATGGAAAAAGAGCTCGTTAGTTTTTTGAAACGACTGAAACCGCATGAGTATGGCAAAGGGGAAAAGCAGGGTAGTCAAAAGTAAATTTGTTAATTTTTTTTAATGAATGTAGGAGTTTAAAATCATGGAAGCGAAAAAAGAAATCGAAGAAAAAATGAGAGCTGAGTTCAAAGCGAGTCCGTACCTGCAGGCCGAGTTCGGAGGAGATGTCGAGGACTATGTGGCATTCAAGAAAGCAGAGGCGGCTGGCCGGGTTCAGGCTTATGGGAGCGAGGGCTGCTCGATGATGAACGCGGAAGAGTTCAATGATTCAATGGAGTTGGAGCGACTGAATGAAAAGCTTGAGGCGAATGAGGCTGAGCTAAAAAGATTGAGAGGCCTGCAGAATAATAGTGTGGCTGAAGATGAGACTAATTAGTACGCGGCCGGAACGCCCTGCCGGCCGTGACGGATATGACGGCAGATAGGCTTGCCGGCCGGGACGTTGTTTTTGTAAATTGAACCGAGAATCAAATAAAAGAAAGGAAGGTGGACTATGTCCAAAGAATCAAAGAAAAAAAGCTTGACTGAAAAGTTGAGCGATACAGCGGCAGAGGTTAACCGTGGGGGTGATTTTGAGAAGCTATCTCAGGAGTTAAGTGGTGACATTCCGAAGATCGCTGTGGACTTTCACGGAAAATTGATGGAGCTCGAAAAAGTTGGTGCTCACAAAAAGAATGCCAAAATTCGCTATCAGAGAGAATTAGATGCTGGTAATGAGGAGACCATGTCTGTGTGCTTGAAGGAAATTCGCGAACGAAATGAGCAAGCGGAAAAGTTGAGGTCTGAGCTTGCGGGTTTTCCAACGGTGGTCAAGAAGCTCTACGAAAGGCAAGGGAAAATATTTACTGTGGCAAGAGAAGGTCAGGTGGCGGCAGCGGCTAAGGTGCGAGAAGCCGAAAAACTTTTGAAGTCTGCAGAGTTGAGAGTAAGGGCTTGTTATACGTTGCAAGGTTCGATAAATGATTTAAACAAGAGCGTGGAGGATATCGTCCGAGGTTATAAGCAAGAGAAAAAGGCTTCAGAGGCTGAGATAAAACTCATCAGATCGAACAAGGACGGCTTTTGGCTCGAGGTCGATGACCCGTTTGCCGAGGGCACGCTGCGGACGTATCGGAAGCTGAAAAAGGTTGATGGGCTGGATTTGCCCTGCCTTTTGAGTTTTGCGGATAAAGAGCGATCTCCGGTCGAAGCTGCCAGCTTGAAAAAGAAGTTTGAGGCATCGGAAGCACTGCAGGCCGAATTCGGTGACGTCCAATCCTATATCGAATTCAAAAGTAAGATTGTTGTACAGACTTTGGAGAACTACATCCTTCGGACGGCCGGTGGCGATCGGCGAAGAGAGTTTGCGGCCAAGGTTGCCTTGCAGAAATGCAGATAGCAAATGGAACGTCTTTTACTAAAAGCCAGAGAAGATTTGATTTAAAAAAATGTTTGAAGAAAATAGAAATCCCGCTATCGTATTTCCTGCCGTAATACCGGACGGCAACGGCGGCTATTTACCGTGTCCGGAACTTTTAACGGAAGCCGAGGCCATCCGGTATCTCCGGCTCGATACACTTGAGCTGCGGAATCCGTCCGACACATTACGTTACTACAGGAACAAACACTTGCTTAGAGCAACGCCACTCAGCAATCGTCTATTTTACACCCGGAAAGCGTTGGATGAATTTCTCGAAAAAATAACGAAAAAAGATACTGAAAGGACTTGACAGAACCATGAGTCTGCTTATACTGGACAATGTGCAAAAAGTTCGACAATCCAAAGAAATCATGGGCGGACCTATGCCGCTGTGCGAGCACGGCTGCGCTATCGAACTGGCGTCACTATTGGTCCGCCCGTCTTTTTGGGAGGTAGAATCATGGTCAAGAAAATAGGAATTTATAGGGACCCGCGGAACAACCGCCGGCCGTGGGTCTGCAGGTGGTACGGAGAAGATGACCCGACCACTGGAAAGCAAAGGCGTTATACGAAATCATTTAAGCTGAAAACCGCTGCTGAACAGTTCGCGGCAAATAAAACTGTGGAATTTGAGCAAGGTCAACTGAGAGACAAACCTGAGGAGATCACCTTAAAGGAATTTTGTAAAGACTGGCTCAAGACGAAACGACCTCAGCTTAGGCAAGGGACCATAATTCTTTACAAGAACACTATCCGTAGGTTGCTGGACCACTTTGGACCAAACGTCCTACTGTTGAAGGTAACTCCGATTGAGGCAGCGAAGTTTATCGGCGAGCTGAAGCCTCTTAAGAAGAAGAAGCAGGAACTATCAAATGCCACACGATACAGGATACTTCGCAACTGCCGGACGATGTTTGGAGAGGCTGTAACTTGGCAGCTAATATCAATGAATCCATTTAAGACGGTCAAGGCTCCAAAGTGTACCGTCAAGAGATGGCACTATCTAAAAGCCGATGAATATAAAAGGCTACTTAAAGCTGCACCTTCGCTAAGATGGAAAGCTCTTTATGCCCTGGCTTATACCGCGGGGCTTCGTCTGGGAGAGCTCGTCAATTTGACCTGGGCAGATATAGATTTCAAAAAGGCCCAAGTCACTGTTCAGAGTCGCAAAGCTACTACAGCAATGCCGCCTTTTTATGTTAAAGACAATGAGAAGCGGACGGTTCCCTTACCATCGCAGACATTGCAGATTCTCAAAGATTTGCAGCAGAAAAATCCTGCAGTATTCAAAGTGCCTTATGTGCTGCTGACAGAGAGGCGATACGAAGGAGACAAAGGACTACTTGCCAGATGGAAAAAGTACCAGGAACAAAAACGACCCTGGACTAATCAAGTCATGGCCTATGATATGTTGACTAACTTCAAGCGTCATGTGAAAAAGGCAAAGATAGAACCGAACGGCCAACTGGCTATACATACATTGCGGAAAAGTTGCCTCCAGACCTGGGCCGACAATCTTCCACCGAATGTTACTAAAGAGTTGGCGGGCCATTCGAGTTTAGAAACAACATTGACCTACTATAACCAAGTGGACAACTACCACAGAGCTAAAGCGGCTGAGATAATGGAGAAGTGGCTTGACAGGAAGATAGGTTAAGACTGACGTAAAAGTGACGTATGAGTCAATTTTAAGGGAAAGTTGACAAAATGTTTGAAATTAGAATTGCGGTAAGTATTTACAGGAATTATAATTATGTAGCTCATGTCCCCGTAGCTCAATTGGATAGAGCGTTGGCCTCCGGAGCCAGAGGTTGTGCGTTCGAGTCGCACCGGGGATATTTGATAAGTGTATGTAAGCAATTTTGAGGCCAAGTATAAACCAATTTGTTTTTGGATTTCTTTTTAGGTTATTTTCAGGAGGAATTCAATGGATCGTCGTCAGTTTCTAAAAGCCAGCGTAGCGGGTCTGGCTTTGTCAACCGTAAGTGGTTATGCCGCCGAATTGGTCGGTCAGAAATCGAAACGTGTCGGGCTGATAGGCTGTGGTTGGTACGGCAAGTCCGTCGATGCGGCGCCGGATGACGCAAGTGCTCTTTTCCGCCTGTCCATCGATGCGGCGCCGGATGACGCAACCATTGGCACGCGCTGGCGATGATAGCCGCTGTCAAGGCCGGGTCGTGGACGATGACGAAGCGAACCGTTTGTTGCGTCGGCCTTACCGTCGACCTTGGATCCATCCTGAGCCTGAAAGCATCTGAATCAGATTGTAGTCATGTTGTCAACTCTTTGTGGTCGGTTATTTTGTTGTTCTCTTCGGGCAAATCGATGACCCACTGTTTACATTCAAACCGGCCAATCTAGCGCTTCTTCAACGTAACACCGAGCACGGAACCATCCATCAGAAGAAATGAAGTGTCGAGCTTGGGACTCTTTGCACTATTTTCCTGCCAGCCAGTTCTCAACAAAAACAAGTAGATCCCTCATGTTGATGATATTATCTGCAGGAATGCTAATGTCGCAGTCTGCATTCCATCCTGGTTGACCTTCTTTTGTCAACCATGCTGCTGCGAATATCGCATAATCGTCCAGGTCTACATCGCAGTCGTCATCAAAACTGCCGGTACATTGTCCATGGTACTGATATATTGTCGATTCAATATTGTGTGTAGAATCATTCCTGGTGTTGGCTGCCGCTAAGTACTGATTGCTGCTAATAGTGAAAAACTCCCAGTCATTTGCCCCATGAGTCGGTATTGACGCAAATTCCGCAAAGTTTGTGCCGTTCCATTTGTAAACCTTAGAATTGATATTGTGCGTGGAGCTGCTGTGCATATTGGCCACTGCCAAATAGGAGTCACTGTCGATAGTAAAGAAATCCCAATCAGTAGCCCCATTGGTAGGTATAGACTGAAATTCCACAAAGTCCGCCCCATTCCATTTGTATATTCTTGAGTCTATGTTATGTTTAGAGTCATTGTACATATTGGCTACCGCCAGATAGACTTCGCCGTCGACGGTGAAGGACTCCCAACTACCGGCTCCGTTCGTGGGAATGGACTGAAATTCCGCAAAGTCCGCTCCGTTCCATCGATATATTCTTGAGTTTATGTTGTGCGTCGAGCCATTGTACATATTGGCTACTGCCAGATAAACCTCGCCACCGATGGTGAAGGACTCCCAACCACTGGCTCCGTTCGTGGGAATGGACTGGAACTCCACAAAGCTCGTCCCATTCCACCTGTATATTATCGAGTCCATATTATACGTGGAGTCATTATGCGCATTGGCCACCGCCATGTAGTAATCACTTCCGATGGTGAAGAACTCCCAGTCACTTGCCCCTGTGGTGGGTATGGATTGATACTCAACAAAGGCAGCACCGTTCCATTTGAATAGTATGGAATCTATGTTATGCGTGAAGTCGTCCCTCATATTCGCCACCACGAGATAGTGATCGCCTCCCACGGTGAAGAACTCCCAGTCCCTGGCACCACTGGTAGGTATGGATTGGAATTCCACAAAGCTCGTTCCGTTCCATCTGTATATTTGTGAGTCTATGTTGTGCGTAGAGTCATTTCTCATATTCGCCACCGCCAGGTAGTTATCGCTTCCGATGGTGAAAGACTCCAGATCGTCTGCTCCGTTTGTAGAAAGGGCTTGAAATTCATGGAAATAGGGGCCGGGCTTCGGAACAAGTCCTGCCTCTATTGCCAGTGTAGCAACAGTCGCCCTGACGACGTTAGTGGCAAAATCGTAATCGTAGATAATCCCGCTCTGATTGAAGATGTCGTTGGCTAACGCATCACTGGCATCTTCTGAGGCGTGATAATAGGCATTACTCCAACCGGACCAGATTTCAATCGCAGTGTTTTCTATCGCCAACAACGCAGGATAACCGGCGGAAATGAAAGGTCCCTGATCACCGGCGTACCAGTAGGCAGTGTCAGGAGCGGCCGGATCGATGACAAGTGATGGGGCGTAGGTGTCGGCGGCGTCAATGAAGATATTGACCCAGGCAAAACAAGCCTGTGAATCACCGGTGTCAATATCCAGGTCTATAGGCTCTTGTGGGTCACTATCCCAGCCAGGCCGAAGAATCATGTCGAGGTTAATCACGCCCACGATATTCTCATTGTTTGGCAGGACGACAGTATCGACATAATCCTGGCTGCCCTCCATCCAATCTTCTTCGGCGTTGAAACCGATGAATCGCAAGGTCGAGTTGAAATTGTACTGAGTCAACACTCGCGCCGCTTCGAGTACACCAGCGGTGCCCGATGCGTTGTCATCGCCGCCGGGGCGCTCACCGTTTGAAGTAGTGTCGTAGTGGCCACAAACAATATAAATATCCCCCGGCGTTTGAATGCCGGGCAGTTCGGCCACGACGTTTGCATAGCTGCCTTGTATGGAAACGTCCAGGCCCATTGAAGAAAGATGGTCAACCAGGTAAAGCCGGGTCTCTTGATTACCCAGCGTGCCACCATCTGCCCAGCCATCCCGATTGCGAAAGCCTTGATTATAAGCCTGACCGCCATAAAATCCCAGGCCCATGTTTTCAATATCAACCTGATAGGTTCGATATTGCTCCAGGGAAACCTTGTTGACCGCATCCAAGATTATGTCAGCGCAAACCAATGGCTCTGTAAGGATTAAAGTTAAGTATGCGATACAAATACAGGCAGAAATCCTGTTGAACCTTTTCATTTCACCGTCTCCTGACTAAATATTCTTACGGGCCGTTAGAAGGTACTTCATTATAGCGAAAAATTCTTGAAATCTCAAGTCTTTTTCGTAATCTCCTGCCAGCATCGAGTGAAGTGACTTTAGCTTTGCTCATAGCAAAAATCTTTGTTTTGTATTTTTGGCAATGTATCTGATGAATTAGTTTTTGGAACGAATTATACCTCCCAATTCAATTTCTTTGAGTTTAGGTAATAAAAGCGTCCCAGCAGATGAGTTCCGACCATAACGAGGTAAATAAAAGCGGCATAGATAAAAACGGCGTTGAATATGAATGCAAAGAACAGCGATCCCGGGAAAGAGGACATTATTCTTGAAACAAGCCAGCCGAGGACGCAAAAGAATAAAACAAGACCACAATATTGAAAAAAAGTGCTCAGTATTGACATAATCCACACGAAAGGATTAAAGGCGGCAGACGACCTGAACATAGCAAGAGCCAGCAGACCGATGGGGAAAAAGAAAATTCCATAGCCCAGCAACAGCCAAAAGATTGTGTCGATTTTGCGGGTAAATAAAAAGTAAAAGCCAGCCGGCCCCCAAAAGATGACGAAGCAAGCAGCTGTTTCCATAAGGTCTGATAGAGATTCGCTCATATCCGGTAGGCTGGCTATATTTTCAGGCGCCCTTATTCCACCTTTGGCACTATCACGAATACACTCCATGAAGTAATAGTACATATAGGCGGTTACCACGAGACCGACTAAGAAACCTAATAACCACGCTATTCTACCCGGCAAGAGCATTACGAAAACTCTAATCAAAACTGGCAGTAACCAGAAGATGCCAAGGTTTATCAGGCCTGACATACTTGTCGGATATAAGAATATGTCCAGAAGCCACGGCAGTTTGCGAACAGGCGGTTTTTCTATTTTCTCCATCTTGATGAACTGTTCATGATATTGCATTGCCTCGAAGCCATTAGCGAATACTTTATTTGTTTTCCCTGTTTGACCTGGCGGTTCATTTTCAAGCTGGAGATCTGAAACGGGTGAAGAGGAGTTCTGCTGTCTGTCGGCAGGGATGTTTCTTTGGTCGTTCAAAGAGTCTGCGGCCTTTATCTTAGGAACGACAACAATACTTTTACATTTTGGGCATTTCCCTTTTTTGCCGGCATGAGTTTCAGGAACACTTATTCTCTGGTCACAGTTTTTACAACGAAACTTAATCACAAAGAATATCCCCTTTCTTAAAAGCGGATTCTTATGCTCATATTCTTAGCAAAATAACCTCTTTTTACAACTAAGAGACATGTCGCCAATATAGTTAGCTGAAGGGGTTAAATTTATTGACAAATTTTAGTCAATGAATTATAATTAAGCAAGGTCATAAGGCATTGAAATTTTTATGTTTATGGACTTGGCCATCCCTGACGGGACAGCAATATAATAATGTGGAGGCATGTAATTATGTATACCACGGGACAAACTCAAATTACCTTTCCTTCGCCGACAAAACTTTTCACCCCTGGAGTTACCGCCATAATTGTTTTACTAATTGCAGGGATGTTGTTATCCACGTTTGCCCCAGGCTTTAGAACGAGATTCTTAGCATTAAGTGCCCAAAATGTCCTGCACGGGAGAATATGGCAATTAGTTACGTATCCGTTTGCGAGCGGTTCTCCGATGAACCTGATTTTTAGCGGATTAATGGTGCTTTTTGCCGGCAGTGCCGTCGAACGTGAATGGAGAACAAAGTCATTTATTTTGCTGTGGCTGGTTGTATCTGTGGGATGTGGTTTATTATGGGTTATTGTGAATCTGCTTGTCGGCAGGAACTTTATTGGCATGGGGGCGTCGGGATGTACTTACGGACTTATTGCAACTATGGGATTGCTTTTCCGGGGTAGAAGGTTCTTTATGTTTATCGCTACCATTGAAGCACGGTACCTGGTTCTAATCCTGATAGCAATAGGTATCCTGATGAATATAGCTACCCCAATTAACCTTGTCTGGATTTCAGGTGCTTTGGTTGCGTATGTTTATATAAAACTGCGTTGGCGTATGGCTTCTCAAAGCCATAGAAGTATCCCATCGGTAGAACAAAGACGTCCCAGCGATTTCGTGGATGTTGATTGAACGATATGGATTACCAGGCACATAGCCAAGCGTTTGAACGGATAAAGACAGCAAGAGAAGCTCTTACCGATTGTAATTTTTGCCCGCGTCAGTGTGGCATAGACCGCACCGCCGGCGAAAAGGGCTATTGTGGCCTGGATGATACCGTCCGATGCTTTTTAGAAATGCTATACTACGGCGAAGAAAGTGAGTTAGTCCCGTCACACCAAATTCACTTTACGGGATGCAATCTTAGATGTGAATTTTGTGTGGTGGCAGAATGGAATGAAGAGCCCTTGGTGGCAGAGGAGATGGATTTTGATGACATGGCTAAAAGAATTGCCCATCGTCATAGCAAGGGTGCAAAAACACTTAACTTTTTAGGTGGTGAACCAGCGGTGAATTTGCATGGAGTTCTGGAGCTCATCAGCCGAGTGGATTCAGAAATAAGGGTGGTTTGGAATTCCAATATGTATTATAATGATATAGTAGATAAACTAATGGCCGGGTTAGTTGATGTTTATCTTGCGGATTTCAAGTGCGGTAACAACAACTGTGCAGAATTTCTGCTTGGAGCAAACAATTACATAGAGGTAGTGAAACGTAATATATTGAAAGCCGCCAAACATGCGGATGTAATAATCCGTCATGTTGTTATACCCGGTCATAGCGAGTGCTGTCTTAAGCCAATTTTCGAGTGGCTGACAACGGAGATTCCGGAGGTGAAGTTAAGTCTCCGAGGCAATTATGTGCCACCGATTCCGGTTACTTCGGCACCAGCGGAATACCTGGAGCCCGATGATATGCAAAGTGCTGTGGACCTGGCCAAGAATATGGGATTGAAGCTGGTCAAATGAAAAATAAGCCATATAAGCGAAAACCCGGTGATTTCGAGATTCGTATATTGAATAGTGGTAAAGTGGTGATGATAATGCCGGATGAGACACTTATGGAAATAGCACAAATAATAGAGCCTGATAATTGTGCACTGCCACCTAAAATGGAGATAAAAGAAGATGTCGGAAGCCAAACCAGTCAAACCAAATAAGCAAGTTCCTCTTGGCCCAGTCAACAAAAGACAAATGAATGAGCTGGAAGTATTAGTCAGGGCCAGGTACCCCTTGCTATATGTTATAAGCTGGGAAGAGCAGAGAGTATTAGCTCAGGTTTCAAAGATTGCCTCGAAACTTGGCAAAAATGTGTTCGAATGGTCGATTACCACGGGACTGGTGCCGGCGGGGACTTCAATACAATCTCAAAAGCACCGTGACACTGCCACACAGGATCCGCTGGTAGCTCTGACTAACGTCATTGAACACGTTGACCCGGCTCTTTATGTCTTCAAAGACTTCCATCCTTTTCTCAAAGGGCAAAACATGTCGGTAATCCGGCGGCTGCGAGAGGTTGCCGCCTCACTGAAAAATACGTTCAAGACGATTGTCATGGTAAGTCCTATGTTTCAAATTCCGGCGGAGCTGGAAAAGGATATAACAGTAGTTGATTTTGATTTGCCGAAGGAAAACGATTTTACGTCATTATTGGGACGGATTATCGAAGAGGTTAAGGAAAACCCGAAGCTCAATGTCAATATAGACGGCAAAATGCGTGAGCAAATTGTGCATGCCTTGCTTGGACTTACGTTGGCAGAGGGAGAAAATGTTTTAGCTAAAACTTTAGTACAGCATCGAGGCTTTGGCGAGAAAAGCCTGGAAGTCATAAACAGCGAGAAGAAGCAAATTATTCGCAAGAGCGGCCTTTTGCAATATTACGATGCCGAAGAAAAGCTGGAATCCGTGGGTGGCTTGGATGCCTTAAAAAGCTGGTTACTCAAACGCTCGGTCGTTTTTTCCGACCGGGCCCGAGATTATGGTTTGCCCGCACCTAAAGGTGTGTTGTTGCTGGGCGTTCAAGGCTGCGGCAAGAGCCTTATGGCCAAGACCATAAGTAATATTTGGCAGCTGCCTCTCTTACGTTTCGATGTCGGGCAAGTATTTGGAAGCCTTGTTGGTTCATCGGAGGAAAACATCCGCAGGGCCATAAAGGTTGCTGAATCTGTTTCGCCTGTGGTTTTTTGGGTTGATGAAATTGATAAAGCCTTCCGCGGCTCTCGCGGCAGTGGAGGCAGTACGGATGGAGGGACCTCAGCTCGTGTTTTCAGCACTTTTTTAACGTGGTTGTCTGAAAAGAAGGAACCTGTGTTCGTAGTTGCTACTGCAAACGATGTTTCTATATTGCCTCCGGAGCTGTTACGCAAAGGACGATTTGACGAGATATTCTTTGTAGATTTACCGTCATCCATAGAGCGAAAGGAGATATTCCGCGTACATCTGTCAAAACGCAAGATGAGTCCGGATGATTTTGACCTTGATGCATTGGCACAAGCATCGGCAGGTTACAGCGGTGCAGAAATAGAAGAAGCAATTATCAGTGCTATGTTCGATGCCTTCTATGAAAAAGAAAAGCTATCAACCGAAAGAGCGCTTGCGAGCTTAAGGCAGGCTGTGCCATTGTCTAAAACAATGAGTGAGGACATCGATGAATTACGTAAGTGGGCCGACGGCCGGGCACGAGCAGCTACCAGTGCCGAGGTCGCTAAAGAACCCGGAATGGATAGACGTAAACTGGAAATATAAGAAAGAACAAGCTGCTATAAACTTCCATCAGAAAGGGGAAATCATGAGTGCTATATTAATTCTCACACCGGTAGTAATAGGTAGTTGGCCGGTTATTACCGCTGCGGTTGCAGGTGCGGCTGCAGCTATGGGGCTGATAGTAAGTGAATCGGTCAAGGAAACAGTGAAAGAAAGCCAAAGTGATGTCGTGCAAAATGTGGAGTTTGAGCTTTCTGACAGTAAAGTGTTGGCAGAGAGTATGGCAACAGACCAGGAAATTGTGCTCACCAAAGGTACTATAGAGCTCCGCGTAAAACGTGACGAGCGAGGTCGCTGTAGTGTATGTGCAAAAGGGGTAGGACACAGCGAGGCAGAGCTTAAGCAAGTAGCTGAAGAGTTTACTCAGAAGTTAACGCAGTGTTTTGTTTATGACAAGGTAGTCAGAGAGTTGAAAAACAAAGAATTCCAGGTGGTCAATGAAGAAGTTATGGAAGACGAAAGTATCCGAATACATGTACGCAGATGGATGGATTAAACTATGGCACAACACGAAGTTGAAATTACGATATCTAAAAGCGGTGAAGTGAAAGTTCATATAAAAGGGGCTAAGGGAAAAAGTTGCCTCGCATATTCCAAATGGCTCACAGAACTCATCGGCAAGGTTAAAGACCAGCAGCTAACCAGCGAGTATTATGAGCCGGAAATCAAAGCAAGGATAGACGTTGAGCAGGATTTGAGGACGGACGAATAATTTGCAATGAGATGTCAAAGATGCAAATTTGAAAATATACCGGGCCAAAAAACATGTATCAAATGTGGCTCGGTTCTTGAGGTTACATCGACAGCAATAAATATTTATCCTCCCCGTATGCCGAGATGGAAAAAGCCATTTCGCGATGTACTGAGGTCGATGCGTAAAGGCAAAGCCATCCCGCAAATAAACGCTAAATCACATCTCACTCCCCGGGTGAAGGAGTTTTTCAATGACAGTTTTTTGGGTTTATTTCTTTCCATCGTCCCCGGCCTTGCTCATTGGGTGCAAAATCGCTTCAGAGAAATTCGCTGGTATTTCTTAGCCTGGTTGGTATTGCTTCTGTCAGGCCTGTTTCTTTATGGCAGTGTTGCCGGATTTATTTGTCTTGGGCTGGCAATCGGAGTTCACGCAGCTATCGCTCTTCAATACGGAATTTTAAAAGATTTAGCTAATCTAAGGGAAAAGATAATAATAATCATCCTTGTGTTAATTGGCCTGACGGTTATGTACAGGTTCATCCCACGAATGCCGTTTCTGAATTTTGATGGAGGATACTCAAGCCTGACTATCCCATATTATAATGTTGAGGCCGGCGATTATCTATTGGCTCGCGGCGGCTTGGATGAAAAGGCCCTTTTGCCGCGTAGTTCTTTGGTTTTGATACATCCTGCTACTTTTAGAGGTTATAGTAGAAGTGGTGTGCTAAGCGGTAACGACACAGTCATCGGAGAGGTCGTCGGACTGCCCGGCGAAAGGCTTCAGATTATTAATGAAGTTTTTATAGTCGACGGCAAACTACTGGATGTGGAGCAGTATCCTGTCCCCATGTGGTTGCGTAACCATACATTTTCAGCTACAATTCCAAATGATAGTTATTTTGTAAGTTCTCGATACAATGTCAGGGCTCATGGGATAGCGCTTAATGATTCGCATATAAAGCAGGTATGTATGGTAAAGGCAGGCGATATTGAGGCGAAGGCTTTTATGAGGTGGTGGCCTTTATTGAGAAGAGGTTTCTTAAAATAAACCGAATGGACCGTTTTTCACAGCTTGAATTTGATGAAAAAAAACCGGAACGTAAACGTTCTCGAGGTGAACCCATTCGCGATGCCGATTACTTTCACAAAAAAGCTTTGAAGTATTGGCTGGCAGGTGATTTTGAACTTGCATTGCGAAATTATTCCCGAGCTCTTGAGCAGAATAACACACTTTTTGAGGCATGGGTTGGTCAGGTCCTTATGTTGATTGAACTGGGAGAGTACAAGGAATCGTTAGTTTGGGCGGATAAGGCACTGGAGTTATTTCCGGAGCACCCTGAGCTTTTAGCAGTTAAAGCAGTGGCGTGCTGTCGTGATGCAAAATTGGAAAAGGCAATTGCTTATTCCGACAATTCAATCGGTAAAGACAATATAACACCGCGAGTTTGGCTGGCCAGGGCCGAGGTGATGCTGACTAAAAAAAGCCCTGTAGCAGATAACTGTGTTAGTAAAGCGATAAGTATTGCCGGTAATATGGCACCGGTTATAAAGCTGGAGGCTGCCCGTTTGCTTCGAAAAAAAGGGAGTTATTCTACGGCAATAGGACATCTCAACGATGTAGTCAAAGTATTCCCGAAATCAGCGTTAGCATGGTATGAGCTGGGCTGCTGCCAGGCCAAACTTGGCCTTCCTCAGGCAAAGGCAACTTTGGAACAAAGTCTTAAGCTTCGAGAAGGCTGGAAAGAAGCTGAAACAGCATTAGCCAGATGTAGTGGGAGTGGGTTTTTCGGCAGGCTTAAATTTTGGTGAGTAGTAATTTTGGTGAGTAGTAATTTTGGTGAGTAGTTAAATGGTGAGTAGTGAGTGGTAGCCAATTAACCAATTAACTAATTAACCAATTAACCACTCACCAGGAAAAAGGTAATAGAATTATGGCAATATCAGCGGAAATGCAACGTTTATTAGCACTTGCTCGGCGTGAAAACGCATCTGATATTCATATTGTGGCCAATTTGCCGCCTATGTTTCGGATAAATGGCGAAATAGTCCTGGCTGACAGGCCTCCACTTACACCAGAAAATACTGCGAGACTGTGTTTTGGGATGTTGAACGAAGAACAAAGAAAAACTTTCGAGAGTGACTGGCAGCTTTGTTGTTCACTGCATGACCCTAAGTTAGGGCGTTTCCGAGTTTCAATATATTATCACGCCGGCAACGCCGAAATGTCAATTCGACCGGTTATGGATCATATTAAAACTCGCGAAGAGCTTTGTTTACCCGAAGAAGTTGAAGATTTCACCCGCTTATCAAGTGGTTTAATTCTCATAACCGGTCCTACAGGAAGTGGTAAGACCACAACTTTGAATTTCATGATAGATTTAATCAACAGTGAACGTAGATGTAAAATTATAGCCATTGAAGACCCTGTGGAATATGTGCACAGACAGAAAAAAGCAATTATTGTTCAGCAGGAACTATATACCGATGTAAAATCATTCTCTCGTGCGCTAATCCATGTGCTTCGCCAAGACCCTGATGTTATCTGTGTTGGAGAGATGCGTGATTTAGAGACTACGGGGACAGCGTTAATTGCTGCTGAAACCGGCCATCTTGTAATAGCTACGTGTCACACCCCGAATACGTTGCAGACTGTTGAACGAATCGTGTCTATCTTCCCTGAAAACCAACAGCCCCAGATTTTTACGCAATTGGCAAATTGTTTACAAGGGATTTTGGCTCAGAGACTTGTTCCATCTGCAGATAAGAAGAACAGGATATTGGCAACAGAGTTAATTATTATGAATCACCCTGCACGAAAGCACATTCGGGACCGTCAATTGTATCAACTGACCAGTATCATACAAATGGGCCGCAAAAAAGGTATGCATACCATGGATGACTCGCTTTTGGAGTTATACGAGTCGGGCGAAATAACTTATGATATTGCTATCCGTAACTCCCATGACCCTGCAGCATTTCGTACCAGAATTCATAAGCAAAGCATGCCGTAAGAGGAATAATTCGTCAACGTGATTTAGCCGGTGCCTTTGCCCCGCGAAATCCCATAATGCTACTTTCTTTTAGGGGAAATTGCGTGGCTCCGGTGATGGCATCACAGGCGGCTGGTACAGCCATCCACGAGCCCCCTCTGGCCATGCGAAATCCATCCAGGCCGGCATGATACGAAGTTGAATACCAGTCCAGGGTCCACTCGGCCACATTCCCGGCCAAATCGCAGAGGCCGTAAGGACTGCTGAACTTCGCGAAGCTTCCTACAGGGGCCGTGTAGTCAAAGCCGTCTTCGGCGCCATCGTAGTTGCATCGGAAAATACCATCCGCATTCGGTGCCTGGTCACCCCAGGGATAGCGCCTTTCAGGCATTGGGTTGGGGCTTTTCTTCGCTTCATCGCCGTCCAGATAAAGCCCACCGCGAAGGGCTTTTTCCCATTCGGCCTCGGTCGGCGGTCTTAAACCGCACCACCGCAAAAAATTCGTCGCATCATACCAGGAAACATAGGTGATCGGATAGTCTTCACGGCCCGGTTTGACGCTATACGTGTAATCAATATGTCGAACGATACCACAGCGATTGTTGTCAGTCATACGCTGGTTCCACCCAGTTCCCTCTCCACCGATTTCATTGAGGTAATCGGTGTACATAGAAATTGTGGTTTCATACTTCGCCATATAAAACAGGGGAAGATTTGAGCTGGGTTTTGTGTTTTTCGACTCATCATATCCGCCGCCTGGCAGGCTCTTCATTACAAATTTTCCAGCCGGGACCCGTATCATCTGAATTCCGCGAACACGAATGTCCACTTGAATGGCGTCTGTGAAACTGGTTTGGTCGGTTCCCCACCAGATAATTTGCTTATGTCCTGGCTTGTCAACAATATCAAAGCCATTGCCTCGAAGACAATCTGTTGTAATTAGCTGCCAGTTGGTTTCGTCTTTACTGTAGCGGACAAAAACGTAAGCAGGAGATTCCGGTGCAATGTTCGAGTCTTCAATGTCGTACTCGATGATTATCTTGGAGCCGCCCAATTCCGTCGGTTCTTGTCTTACCTTTACATTGGAGATTTCCAGCCATTTGGAATAGGAGCAATGGCAGCATACTGCAACAATACCTAAAGACAATAAGACTCTGTGTAACATTGGTTTCCTGCTCATACATTATCCGGGACCACCCAGGGTTTGCGGTACTTGCGTTTCAAATATTTATTGGCCTGTTCGCAGTTAGTAAATGATTCGGTCTTGGGGTCGAATTTCAGTTTTTGGTTGCCAACCCGATACGATATGTTGGCCATGTGACACAGTAACACAGATTGGTGTCCTATTTCCACATCTGCATTGGGTTTTTTTCGGGTACGAATACAATCAATGAAGTTGTCCTGGTGCTCTTTGTCACCCTGGCGGCCGTATTCGGAACGTGTTAATTCGCCCTGGGCATCAAAGGCCTGCCAGCCGCCACCATGCCGGCTAAAGTGCATAAAGCCTTTAGTCCCTGAGATTTCAATCTTCGTACTGCTGAAAGGCCAGTTTGGAAACCGGTCCGAATCCCGGATATCGCCGGGTGTCTTTTTCATATAAGGTGTCCACAGCGCCGCTTCGAGCAATAAAGTTAGTTGGCCATATTCAAATGTGACTAACTGGGTGTCAGGGGTTTCCCGGCCGTCTCTAAGAGCGTTCACTCCGCCGGCGTGAGAGACCGTTTTCGGATATGGTATGTCGTCCAGCAGATACCGAGCAAGATCCAGTTGATGAATCGCATCACCGGGAATCGGGCCACAACTGTATTCCCACTGGTTCAGCCACCGACGACTCGGGTTATAAGGTAGTTTCGGGGCGGGGCCGCACCACATGTCATAGTCAAATCCCTCAGGGACCGGCCGATTGGGAGTGTCTTTCTGCATGGAATGCCGCATCATGTTGAAAACGCGGACAATGTAAATATCACCTAATTTGCCAGATTCAATATATTCCTTGGCCTTCTTAGAGTAAGCAGCGCTGCGCGATTGCATACCTACCTGAACAACCCTCTTGTACTTGCGGGCCGCCTCGACCATTTTTCTTCCTTCCCAGATGTTGTGCGCAAGAGGTTTTTCCACAAATACATCCTTGCCGGCCTGACAGGCCAGAATAGTCCCCAGCCCGTGCCAATGGTCGGGGGTGGCGTTGACAATGACATCGACATTGCGGTCATCAAGGATTTTTCGGAAGTCCTGCACGAGCTTTGTTCTTTTGCCCTGAGCTTCTTCCACCGCCTCTCGAGCTCGGGCAAAGCGCCTGGTATTTGGGTCAGAGAGATAGGCAATCTCTACATCTGGTCGCTGGGCGAATTTCTCGGCCAGATATGTTCCTCGACCACCCAGTCCCATCACGCCCATAATCACTCTCTCATTGGCTCCGTATGCCTTGCCTTGAGGGAAAACTGTAAAGGCGGCGGCAGAGGTGATGGAACCTTTCATAAATTCTCGACGATTTAATGATTTCATTTTTTTCTCCTTATTCCATATTTCCCGGCGTATGCCGGTGGGCCAGTGCCCTTGCCATATAATCATCCAGTAACTCAATTTCGAATTCTTTAATCATCTCATCGGCGCTGATTGTTTCATGTTCGCTGGCGACTAATACGCAGCCGAGGCGGCCGGGGTCAGTAATCTTGACTTTTGGCCCATATTTGGCCTTGAGGGCTTTGAGACGGCCCCAGTTATAATCCAGATGGACAAGGTGACAATCAAGGTTGACCTCGGCAACGGTATAATCAAAATAATTGGTATTGGAGGCGATAACCTGGCCTAAAGGATTGTAAATTTCAGAAGGTGTTGCTTTGCCGGCGATAGCACCGACAAAATGACAGCGACAGGAATATGCCCAATATGCCTGCATCAGGCCCCCGTGATACATCGATGAGAAAATCAGCAAGTTCGGTTTGGCCTTGACGTATTTCAGTCGCAGCTCATCGAAATTCAAATCGAAGCATATCGCAAACGCGACCCTGCCAAAATCACAATCGATGATAGGCGCATCTCTGCCGCAAAGAATGCCTGCTTGGGTAGTCTCTTCGATAACGACGTGGTTCTTATTATAGATGCCCGCGATTTTACCCGTTCGGTCGAGCATTATGCTGGAATTGCGCCAGGTGCCGTCCTCCATTTCTCTGGCTGCCGAATAGACGATATAGCAGTTATTTTCTCTGGCAACCTGGGCGAAGTATTTCTGTATCTGGTCCTTGCGCACCCGGTAATATTCCAGGCGTTTGTCGAGGCCGAATCCAGCCGGCCGGTCACAGGCTTCCGGAACCACGATTAAGTCGGGTTTATCAGGCAAAACCTGGGCGAATCGGCCCCTCCAGTGGGCTATCATTTTGTCCACTACTTTTTGCGGCTCAGTATTGACATCTACATTTAATTGTCGAGGCCCAATGGTAGCTATTTTGATAATGCCTTTTGCTTTTGTTCCTGATGAGGTATTCCTGCTAACTTTATTACTTTTGTCCCTGGACCATACGCTGGTGCTGTGGCATAAGAATACACACCATAAAACAACTGCCACAAGCACCCGACTTGACCGTTTTTGGTTTGTTCTCCACTGTTCCATTGTCGTTCTCCTACTTTCACAGGAGTAAAGAGATACCCCTCCCCGCCGCCCCGACTCGCGTCGGGAGACGCGGGGGCTGGCTATGAATCCCGAGCTTTTCGTAAAGCAATTATAGAATTGGACGATATGATACCCTCCCTGCGTGACTTTGTCAAATCAACAGAGATATATCGAAAAAGGTACGCTCATTTTTGTTCCTATACGTTCTGGGGTATAACCCAGCGTTTTCTATAGTTGGCTTTTAAGTATTTGTCGGCTTCGGTGTCGTTCACGAACCTTTCAGTTGCACCATTAAATTTAAGTTTTCGGTTTCCAACCCGGTATGAGATATTGGCCAGATGGCATAACAGCATTGAAAGGTGTGCTTCTTCGATATCAGCTTTAGGTTTTTTTCTGGTACGGATGCAGCTTATGAAATCCTCAAAATGCTCATCGATTATACTGCCAAATTTTAACACGGCCGGCTCTGAGACAACCGCCTTGCTTTGGCGAATGCTTGGGTCCCCTTCGAAGACCTGCCATCCGCCGCCGTGTCTGCCAAAGCACATAAAACCTTTAGTTCCGCATATTTCCACCTTTGTCGCACTGAAAGGCCAGTCGGGAAACTTGGTTTTGTCTTTTAGGTGAACAATTCGATGCATATAGGGCGACCAGAGGGACGCTTCGAAGAGCATGGTGATTTTGTCGAACTCAAGTGTTGTGAACTGAGTGTCCGGCTGTTCTCTGCCGTCGTCGAAGTGGTAAACTCCGCCAGCATTGCAGACAGTGTCCGGATATTCTTTGCCAATCAGGTATCGAGCCAAATCAATCTGATGAATCATATCGGCCATAATATAACCGACGTAAAAATCCCACAGTCTCCAGAACCACCTGCCCGGACGATAGGGCAGCATAGGTGAAGGACCGCACCACAAATCATAATCCAGGCCTTCCGGGACCGGCTGTACGCCGGCTATACGAATAGGACCGGATTCCTGCATAAGGAATACGCGAGCCAGACGAATATCCCCTAATTTGCCGATGCGGATGTACTCAGCGGCTTTGTCGGCATAGGGGGCACTGCGGCTTTGCGTGCCAACCTGAACAACCCTGTTATATTTACGTGCCGCTTCCACCATCTTTCTGCCGTCCCAGATACTCAGCGATAATGGTTTTTCCACAAAGACATCTTTTCCGGCCTGGCAGGCCATTATTGTACCCAAGGCATGCCAGCGGTCAGAAGTGGCGATAACGATTGCGTCGATTTCCGGGTCGTCAAGCATTCTTCGAAAATCCTGCACGAATTTGGGCTTGTGGTCGTGTCCCTCAATCACTATCTCTGCCGCCGGCCCATAGCTTCGGGTATCCGCGTCGCAGATATATTTAATCTTAATGTCAGTCCTTTTTACGAGACTTGTCAAAAGTGCTCGTCCTCGTCCGCCAACACCCATTATTCCCAAAACAACTTTGTTTTCAGCCGCTATCGTTTTACCTTGGGACAAGACAGTAAATGTTGTAGTTGCGCCTATTGAACTTTTCATAAACTCTCGACGATTTAGTGATTTCATGTTCTTCTCCTTATTCCATTTTCATAAAAAGGTCTGGAGCATTAAAAAAATGATAACAAAACAGTTGAAAAAACGCAAGTAAAGAATTCGATATCGGTCGAAGCCACCCCCAAACAAGTTTGAGGGTGCCACCCTGTGTTCCATTAATAACGTAAAGCTCGATAGAGAAAGTATTTAACGAAGCCGTTATCGGAAGTAATGGCAGGGTATTTGAACCTGTAGGCCGTGGCCTTTTTGTAACCGGTCAGTTATGGGTGGCAGATGCCAGGTGCGTAAACCCAAGAAAAATACTTCGGTCTACTTGGATGTAGTACTTTTCATTAATGAAAAGTACTACGCCGTCAGAAAAAAACAAACAGATTTCTTCATTCGAGCATCGAGTAGCATAATCATAGTATATGCTGTTGCCGTAAAGCGTTAAATCCAAGACGTTTGCTAAATCCACACTCCACCACTCGTAACTGACCGGTTACGCCCTTTTGCTATAAGTCTTTTCTTGGTAATAATCTATTGCAATATACAAGCTTTGGTTTTTTTGAGATTGTTATAGATATGTTTTGAATTTTCTTTGAAAATTGTGTATAATAGGGTGGGTTGTTTTAATCAGGGAAGGTGTGTATCTATAGGCAGAAAATAAAAGTGACTAAAGTGAGCTAAAGTAGAAAAATAATCCATCACTTTAGGCACTCCAAACTTTAGGCACTTTACACTTTTTAGTTTTGTGGCGAGGGCAAATGCGATGAAGACAGAAAAAGCAATTGATGTCTTTGGGTCATTTAGTTTCAAATCGTGGCTTAAGGGGTTGCTACTAATTGTTTGTATATTTGCGGTGTGTGTACCGGCCCAGGGCAAAGAAAATGATTGGTTCACCTATTTAGGCAACAAGACAAAACCAAAGGCACCACGCAGGCACATGAGCGCAGCCGAAGCGCTGCCGCCGCTGCCCCTGCCTGCTACACCTTTGCGGCGTACCGAACGTAAGAAACCGCCTCAGCCTGATTATCTCGTAGGCAAGGTCATATGGGGAGAATCGGCCTCTTTTGTAGATTCAGGTGGGGATAAGATGGAGATAGCCGACTGGAATTTGTGCCCTACGGATATGGAAAGGTTCGTGGGGAACGGCCGGTCGATGGATTTGAAATACCACTGGCAGAATGTCAATCTTAACGATTTTCACTTCGACCCGAAGAAGCTGCCGTCGTTACTATTCAGCGGAGTACGGACACTGAGGCTTAGCCAGACGCATATTCAAGCACTACGTGAATACGTATTAGACGGAGGTATGGTTATCTGCGATTCGATAGCGGGGTCACCTTACTTTTATGAATCAGCCAAGAAGGTTTTCCTCGAGGCCTTTCCGGAATGTCGGTTTCGTGTGATACCGGCTGACCATCCACTCTATCACATGTTGGCGGATGTGGAGAAGGTAGCTTATCCCAAAAAGCCGGGCACCAATAAACCGTTTATGGAGGGTATCTATGTTGGCAGCCGAGTCGGTGTGCTGATTTCGAAATATGGTTTGGGATGTGGCTGGAACCGTGATGTAACGAGGCTTGGAAAGCTGCCGAAGGCGGTTTATTACGATGTGAAAAGCGCCAATCAGCTCGGGTTGAACTTGGCGGCATACGTTGTAGGCTATGCGGAGGTTGGACTTTTGGAGGGTCAGCCTGAAGTTTTCGGTTCAGCGGACCAGAAAATACCTACCGATGAATTTGTCTTTGCCCAGCTCAAGCATGAAGGGGCGTGGAATGTGCACCCAGGAGGGGCAACGGCACTGCTTATGAAGCTGCGGCAGCACACTGCTGTTCGTGTAAATCTGAAGCGCGTAGCAGTGGATGCTGAAAAGGATGACCTTTCCTCGTATCCGTTTCTGTACCTGACAGGTTTGGACGATTTTTCGTTTTCCCCGGATGCGGTAACTGCTCTTCGGCGCTACCTTAATTATGGGGGCGTGCTTTTGATAAACAACGGTATGGGTTTGAGCACCTTTAACAGGGCGGTGCGGCGGGAGCTGGCAAAGATTTTGCCTGAGGCGGAGCTGGAGCCTATCTCGGCGAATCATCATCTCTACAACAGTCTTCTGACAATCAAAAAAGTGAGGTATTCACCTGTAGTGGCAAAGAATAAACCGGAACTCAAAAATCAGCCCTACGTACTGGGCGTAACAATCGATGGCGAGCTGAGGGTCCTTTACAGTCCCTACGACCTTGAAGCCGGCTGGCTGGATGCCTACTATCCGTTAATAAGGGGCTATGAACCAATCTATGCTCAGCAGTTAGGGATGAATATTATTACGTACGTAATGACTCATTAGAGCGGAGGGTATTATATGTCAGATAAGACGTCAACTGTAAGCTGTCCGGAATGTGGAAGGAAGTATGATGTCAGCGGTCTTTCAGTTGGTACAAAAGCTCGCTGCAAATGCGGGTGCAAATTTGATGTATCAACCGGACGGATTGTCGAGCAAGGAGTGCCGCAAGCCCGGCTGGCGGACACTACTAATTTAGGGTCAAGAGATGCCCTTGCGGCGGTTGAATCGCTGGCCCAGGCCAAAGATACTGTACTCGATGAAGTCGGCAAAATCATTATCGGTCAAAAGGAAGTGCTGGATCAGATTCTCACCGCGTTTTTTGCCCGTGGACATTGTCTGCTGATGGGGGTGCCGGGATTGGCGAAAACAATGATGGTGCACAGTCTGGCCCAGACGATGCTGTTAAAATTCAACCGGATTCAATTCACGCCTGATTTGATGCCTACTGATATTACCGGGACAAATATCCTGCAAAGGGACCCTAAGACGCGACAACGGAGGTTTGTTTTCCAGCAGGGGCCTGTCTTTACTAATGTACTCCTGGCCGACGAGATCAACCGTACCCCGCCGAAGACACAAGCGGCGCTGCTGGAAGCGATGCAGGAGCACAAGGTAACCTCATCGGGCCATACGCATACGCTGCCTGAACCTTTTTTAGTGCTTGCAACGCAAAATCCGATAGAGCTGGAAGGCACCTATCCGCTTCCGGAAGCGCAGTTAGACCGGTTTATTTTGCTTATTAAGGTTGACTATCCCAACTTGCAGGAAGAGCAGCAAATACTATTGACGACCACCGGTCGCGATGGAGAGCCGCTCGATGGTATCCTCGATTCTAAATCGGTCCTGAGGTATCAGGATTTGGTTCGGCAGGTCCCGATTAGCGAACATGTGGCCCAATATGCGGCACGGCTGTGCCGCGCAACGCGGCCGCAGTCCGATGAGGCTCCTGAGTTTATCAGTGAGTTTGTACGCTATGGCTGCGGGCCCCGTGCCGGTCAATCTCTGATATTGGCAGCTAAGGCGCATGTAGTTCTGAACGGGCGCTTCAACGTCTCATGTGACGATATCCGAAAATACGCCTTGCCGGTACTGCGTCACAGGATGATTCTTAATTTTGCCGCAGCAAGCGAAGGGCTCGATACTGATGCGGTGATAAAGAGATTGCTGGATACGGTCGGCGAGTCAGAGTAAATAGCGCAAAGCTTGACAAAGTGCAGAAACTGGTTTGGCGTTGTCGAAGCTGGTATCGAAGCTGGATGCTGGAAGCCGGATACTGGATAAAGTTCACCGCCGTTAGGCGTCCTGTGGAGAATCCGGATTTGGACCAGGACTTTGTAAAAAGAAAACACGAGCTTCGAGTTTCCAGGGCGAGCATCGATACGAGCATCGACAACCTTAAACGAAATTGGTTATTGGTAATTGGTTATTAGTTACCATTTACTATTAATCGTTTGGCGTAAGCCGGAGGTGTGTATGGTTGAGTCCATAGGCTATCGATACCTTCCGCCAAGAATGGCCGAACGTCTGCGCGGAATTGAAATAGGGGTGCGTCGGCCAATGGATGGCAGCCATCAGGGTCTGCACAGGTCTCCTGCATTCGGGTCTTCGGTCGAGTTTGCCGAGTATCGCGAATATGCGCCCGGTGACCCTGTTTCCCAGATTGACTGGCCGGTTTATGCGAGAAGCGACCGGTACGTTATCCGGCGGTTCCACGAAGATGTAAGTATCCGCTGTTATATTATGTTAGATATCTCCGGTAGTATGAAGTACCAGCAGGATGGGGCGCTGCAAAAGAGCGAATACGCATCCTATCTGGCGGCGGGGATGATGTATGTGATGGTGCAGCAGGGTGATATGGTTTCGCTGATTACGTTTGATGACCAGATACGACAGTATTATGAGCCTTCGGGGACTTTTGTGGGGCTCAAACCAATGCTGCAGGGCCTTGAGAAAATCGAGCCTAAGAACAAAGGTAATATCGAAACGGCGCTGCACAGCGCAGCGGAGCTGATTAAGGGCAGAGCATTAGTGGTCATCATCTCCGACCTGCTGGAAGAGCCGGAAAGTATTCTGCAGGGTATTAACCACCTTTACTACGACGGCAAAGAGGTTACGCTGTTTCATATTCTGGACCCGGCGGAGATGAACATGTCAATAACGGGACTGGCCGATGTTACCTCGCTGGAGACGAAAGATAAAATAACAGTGGATTTCAGGCGGATACGTGATGCCTACCTTGAACAGTTGCGTCTTTATCTCGATGAGTTGCGGAGTGGCTTTCAGAAGACCAGGTCAGAATACATCCTGACAGAGACCAGGACAGAGGTGTATGACGCTATTTTGCAGAGGAGTAGAATGGTATGATTTTTTCTGCTCCCATCTTTCTTTATCTTGTACCGTTGGCGGGGCTGCCGGTAGTTTTTCATCTTATACTGAAGCAAAAAAAACGGACGTTGGTATTCTCGACTTTGATGTTCTTTCATCGGACAGACCCAAAGCTGAACTCGCATCGCAAGATACGGCAGTGGCTGCTGCTTCTGATGCGGATTTTGTTGATTGCATTTATACTGTTAGCTTTATCGCGGCCTGAATTTGTGACGTCGATGGGTCTGGGCGGCAAGATTTCGGTGGTAGCAATAGTTGACAACTCCGCGTCAATGAGCGAGCTTAGCAGCTATGATAATAATAAGAGCAAACTTGAATGTGCTACCGAAGGCGCAAGAAAACTTCTTTTAGCTTTGGAGAGTAGTGCGGACGCGGCGGTGGTATTGTCGGTTGATGAGCCTGCGATACCGGCAGCCGATTCATTAACTTCCGACACGGAATTGCTTTTAGATTCGCTTGGTAAAATCAGACCCACGGCAGCGACGGGAAATGCCGGCCATGCGCTGGCGCTGGCTTTTGAAATTCTTCGTGCAAGCCCTACGGGCGGCGGGGCGGTGCATATATTCAGCGATTTGCAGCACAGCGAGTGGGCGCAGCGTTTAGCCCCCAGCCCTGTGGTGGGGGGGTCGATAACAGTCTATTTCCACAAGGTCGAGTCTGAGACCCGGGACGAAGCTAATGTTGCGATAGCGGCGGTTCAGTTTCCCGAGGAAAAAGTTCTGCCTAAACACCCTTATACGGTTGGCTTAGTCTTGCAGAACAACTCGGATATTGTTGCCAATGTCCGTGTCAACTCTATTGACAACCAGGGCCAAAGAAATACTGAAAACGTGATAATAGAGCGTGGCAGGGCCAGGACAGTGGAGGTGGAAACGAAGCCGGATGAGTCTGGGTATCACTGGATTAAGGCGTGGGTCGAAGGCGATGGTTTCTCGGGGGACAATGAAGCGGGGATAGGGATATTCTGCGAAGAAACGGCAACGGTTTTGTTCGGGGGTACGCCGGATGAGTTCGGGGTGCTGCCGGTGGCGCTGTCACCTTCAGGGCAAGGGCAATTTACCGGTATGGTCGTGAAGCTCAGCTTGCCGGGTCAGTTGAGCCAAACCGCCGTCAAGGAAAAGCCAATTCTGATTGTTACGACGTGGACGGGGATGCAACTTATGAAGGAAAACTCGGTATGGCTGCGGGAGTACATAGAAAAGGGCGGCAATCTTCTGGTTGTTCCATCGGTTAGACCCGGGCGAGCGGCTTTCTCTGGACAACTTCCGGATTGGCTCGGTGCGGGCATAAAGAGCCGTGAGGTGTACGCACGGGGCGCCGGCTTAGAGGTGTTGACCGAAGAAACAACCTTCTGGAGTAGAATCCGCGAAGCAACAGCAAATTCAAAACTGGAATCTGTCAGTGCGTACGCATTTCATCCGCTGGCATTATCTGCCGAGTTTACGCCGCTTCTGGGAGTTGATTTTCAGAAAGTAGTAATTGCACACAGAAAGCTGAGCAAGGGCAATATTTACGTCAGCGGCACAGCCTTCACTTCGCGTTGGAACACGCTGCCCTCCTCGGGATTATTAGTGGTGATTGCGCAACGCATGGCAGTGGCGGGGTCTTCATCCGGGCAGGAAGGAGTCTTGTCACTGGTGGCGGGTGAGCGTCCGCGCGGTATCAACGCCCAGGGCGGCGAGGTTGAGGTGCTTTCCTTAGTAGGTGATTCGATGGACTTCAAAGGCAAAGAGCAGGAGATACCAGCTTTTCCGAGAGCCGGTGTATATTTGGTTACGGCAGGTGACAACAAATACTGTATATCAGTGCGTGCATCAGAAAAAGAGGGCTTGGAAAAATTTATCGAAGGTTCGGAAGTTCCGGCTATGGGTCAAATAGCACATCAGATTTTGCCTTATGATGAGGCGGTGGACTTTGAGCAATACCATAAGGGCCAGGCAAGGTCGGTAGAGTTGTTTTTGTTTTTGCTTTTGTTAGCGACGCTTGCTTTGTTAGCAGAGGGGTGGCTTGGCGCGCCCAGGTTGTCCAAGGCCAGAGAAGAAAAGACACCAGAAGCGGAAACAGCATCAGAAGTTTCCGAAAGTAATAAGGGGCGATTGTGGTCCCCAGTTAGCAGACTCAGCCATCGGGTAAGGAACATTATTGGCAAATCTGCTGACCGGAGGGCGGGCTAATGGGAATACTGCGGTGGCAGACACATCTTAACCCGGTCGTTGGGGCGGGACTGATTCTGGGCTTAGCGGTCTGGTTGATTTTTCTGTATCGGCGGCAGCGAAGGCAGTATTCGGCCAAAGAGGCTATGGTGTTAGTGGTACCCAAGATACTAATAGTGCTGCTGCTGGTTTTAGCATATTTTGACCCCGTGTGGAGCGTGATGCAGAGGCCAGATGAAAATCAAAAGGTTCTTGCACTTGTGGATACATCTTCTTCTATGGAGGTCGAGGATAAGGTCGAAGGCAGCCGGAGCAAACGGGCCGATGATATGCTTGAGGAGCTCACGCAAGAGCTGCGGTCTTCTTTCATAGATTTTGATACCCTGGAATTTGACAGTGAGGTGCGGACTTCGGCGAGTTCAGTCGAGCCGGGGCAGGTCCGGGAAACTGATTTAGGTAAGTGTCTGGTTACAATAGCAGATAAGCCGGACCCAGCAGCGCTGGGTTTGAGCAAACCCGCCGTTGGCGGGTCCAACTACATGAGCGTGCTCCTGCTTACGGACGGCGGCGACGAAGTGGTGCAAAACGTTAAGCTGCCTGAAGTGCCGGTTTATATTGCCGGTGTAGGCAGCGATCCTGAGACCTGGAATGATATAGCGATAACCAGGATTGAGGCGCCGGAGGTTGTGGAAGAGCAAAGCGATTTTGAAGTAACTGCTGAGGTTGTAGCCCGCTGTGCTTCCTATGCTTTTGCCACAGGGGCAGAGCGGGTGAATGTGAGAGTGGAAGCCAAAGAAGGGCAGGACTGGGAAACTCGAGATTCCAAACTGGTTGACCTGACAGGGGCCAGAGCAAGAGTGAAGTTCAATATGAAAAGTCCATCTGAAATGGGAACTCCGCAGGACACCTTGCGGTGGAAAAAGTATCGCGTTCGAGTTGAAACGATTGATGGGGAGCTTTCTGAATTGAACAATACGCGGATTTTCTCAATAGAGGTACGTAAAAATACTCTGTCTGTACTTCTTTTTGCTCAGCAGTTAGGCTGGGATTTCAGGCAGATTTACAAGGAGCTGTCCGACGACTCGTCGGTGGCACTGACGGCGCTGTTTCGCGTAAGCAGTGACCGATTTATTGTGCGTGGCAGTCGTCAGAAAGGTGATGAGAATCTTGAGGCAGGTTTTCCTTCAACCAAAGGACTGCTTGGACTGTATAAATGTGTTATAGTAGGTTCGTTCCCTGCTTGGCAATGGCAGCAGGAACAATTGCAGGCTATGGTAGAATACGTGCGTGAAGGTGGAGCGGTAATATTCCTCGGAGGAGAGCATTCCTTTGGTAAAGGCGGATATTCGAGGACGGTGATTGAGCCGCTGTTTCCATGGCGGATAAGCGCAGGCGAGTCGGAACTGGAAACAGGCCGGTTTACGGTGAATGTGCCATTGTCAGCGGCAAATCATAGTATTGTTTCCGAGATGTCAAGACTTATTAGTCAGGCTTCTGGAGCGGCTATTGAGAGTATAAATCTATCCGGGTCTTTGAGGAGCGGAGCTATCAACCTGCTGGATGCTTCGGTGGGTAACAGAACAGTATCGGTAGTTGCACTTCAGCGCTTCGGGCAGGGACAGACAATGGGTGTGGCGACAAACACGCTGTGGAAATGGACAGCAACCTGCGATGAGCTTAAGCAGGCGTACGGTCATTTTTGGCGACAGTCGGTCAGGAACCTGTCGCAGTGGGAGGAAGGGGAGCGCTTTGTTGGCGTCAAGTGGGACAAAAAAAGCTACAGACCCGGCGAGCAGGCCGGAACTACGATTCGAGTGGCCGGACGTTATAACCGGGGACAGTTACACTTGAAAGCAACATTAAAGACAGATGAAGAAAATATACCGGTATCTGTCGAACCCGTGATGGGCAGAGAGAATACGTTCCGTGCGGAGATGGTCTTTTCCAAGAGGGCCGAATACCTGTTTCAAGTGCAGGCTTATGTAGGAGAAAAACTATTGGAGTCTTATGAAAAGACGTTAGTGGTCGGGCCGGGTCTGAATGAAGGTGCTAACCTGGAAGTTGACCATGCGTTTCTGGACAACCTGGCAATGCAGAGTGGTGGTGCGTATTTTCGAGAAACCGACTTTGAAAATCTGGTCGAAACACTTAGAAGTAAGGTCATAGATTACGCTGTCAGTGTGGAGATTCCGCTGGTTCAGGATAAGTACATATACATTCTGATATTTTTGGGTATTCTTATGTTGGAATGGACGATGCGGCGCAAGATGAATCTGTTTTAATGCAAAGGGTAGGATAGTTGTGCAGAAAACAGAACTAAAATAAAAAAAGCCAAGGAAAATGAAAACAAAAGTGGAAATATATAATTTTGAGTTTTGGTTCTGCGTTTTGTGCTTCGTAGTTTGGTCTGGCAATTTGGTGTGTGGAGCTTCGAATGAAACCTTGTTTGGTGATACCTCGCAAAAGAAGAACCCAGCCAGAGTTGCAGCGGTATATTTTTCCGACGGGAAGGTGCTGACGGGTAAGATTTCACTGACGCCGGGGCGAAGTTTCAAGCTGAACATACCCAAGGCAGGAAAGCTCAAGACCACAGATATGGTAACCGGCGAAGACGTGCAATACGGCAAGGTCAGACGTTTTACTTTTGAGCCGGTGCGTGAGATTCGTTTTTATCCGGAAAAGGAGGAGATGCGCCGCAGTTGGAAGTTCATAGAAACGACTAAATATAACGAAGAAACAGCGGAAGCAGATTATTCGCCTGCTGCAAAAGAATACTCCGGCAAACCGTATCCGCTGCGGTATCTCGCCGCGACGGTGATTTTCAACAGTGATGAGTCTCTGCAGGGACATCTCTACACCGTGACAGTTTATCTTAAGACCGGGGAGAAAACGTACAGACTCGTTTTGCGGAGTAAGCAGCGGGGTAAGGAGGGAACTACGCTGGATGAGCTGGTTTATGTCAACAGAATAAAACTATTAGACGAAGGTAAAGACATTGCAGCTAAAGTTACCGTGAAGTTTGCCGACATGCGTTTTGGTCCGGAGGATGCGGTTCAGGCGGTAACAAGGGAATCTCTGACGCCGATACCAACTAAAATGACCGAAAGCGACGATACCTGTGTGGTCGAATCCGCATTTGGTGAGGAGTTTTATTTAGCTGTGCGAAAGGATGGAAAGTACATCGTTGGCTGGCCGAAAGAACAAAACGAAAAGTTGTTTGCACTTGCTCAGGACCATATACAAAGGCAAAGAGATTTTTACAATGACAAGAAACTGTTAGGAGTGCTGGCCGGTACGGATGGTAGGGAAGTGCTTACCTTAGTGAGTCTGCGACGCAAGGTAGCGCCGACTCATTTCGGCGAGATAGGTGGGGAGTGGGACAGAGAATTGGGGACAGTGGTTGAGCCCTGGCGGTTGAGTATCTGGCGATGGAAGTACGATAGAGTAAATCAGGAATTGATACTGTCTTCGCGTGGAACGTTTTTCCGTATTATCTTGTTGCCAAAGGACCCTACGCCGGAGGTTGTTATTTCAGAAAAGCTTTGGCAATTGCAGCAGAAGGACGATACTGTCGTTGTAGGTCAAAGCCCAAAAAAGGAACCTTAGAGGAACAAAGTTATGAACCAGGTAAATGACCAACAGAACGGCCCTGTTCGAGAGACCGTAGTTAGAGGCCGACGTATAATGATTGCAAACCGGCTGGTTTTAGGAGGATTGGTGTGGACGACGGTTTGCTTAGGTGTGTGGCTTGTGCTGTGTTTTATGGATAACCTTTTGCATCTTCCACCCGGGTTACGGCTGGCGCTTATCTTAGGCTGGGTGGGTTTGATGATATTTGAATTTTGGAAGAATTTACTGTCACCGATTTTACAGCTTGAAGGGCTTGAGGGTACGGCGCTGCTTCTGGAGCGTAAACATAATGTGCCGGAAAACATGTTGATAAATGCACTGTGTTTTGAGTCGCGAGAATTTAGCTCAGACGAGAAACCATTTGCCCGCCGAACAGTTGATACAGCCATTTCCTTGATGTCAACAGCAGACCTGAAAAAGCTGTGGGATAAGGCGAGAATAAGAAAATGGCTGATAGCTTTTTTAATTATTATGCTATTTTGGATGGTTTATGGTATTAGCCAGAGCCGTTATGTGGTCAATGCCTTTGCGAGATTCATACGGCCGTTGTCGGATGTGCCGCCGGCAGGTTCGGTGGAACTGAAGGTTACTCCGGACAGCGACGTAACCATCGCGGAAGCGGATGATTTGATTGTGTCGGTTGAAGTTGAAGGCAGGGGGGGTAATGGATCGCTGCGGAGCTATCCAGAGATTGTATGGATGGATGGAGCGGACTATATAAGTACCGAAAAGGGCAAAGGCAAAAGTACAACCATGCAGGCCGTAGGGGATAAGCAGGGAGTATTCAATTATACTTTTGCAGCAGTAGATAGGCCGTTTGCTTTTCGGGTGTTCGCGGCAGATACCTACAGTTCCAGTATCAAGGTGATGGTTAATACGGTGCCGAGAATAAAGGAATCTCAGTTTCATATTTCGTCACCGGCATATACGGGTGTGGGGCAGGTTAGTACCATGGGGCCTCCAGAGGCAGTAACAGGACTCGCTGATTCGGAGGTGAAAGTGGATGTGAAGCTGGACAAGCAAGCTGAGGGATTGTGGTGGAAGGCGCAGGACAAAACTATTGAGTTTAAAAATGTTGACAGGGTGTGGCGTGCAGAAACGCAGTTGCAAAAAGCCGGTTCCTACCAGCTTGAGGTCAAGGGGCGGGGAAGTGACAGACGTATTGCCATTGCTTCCGGGCCGATATTACTACAGCAGGATAGTGTGCCGGAAATTGAATTTGTGGATACCGACCAGAGCCTTACGGTGAATCCTGGAGAAAGACTGAAGTTTGATATACAAGCTTCTGACGATTTTGGGATTGGCCAGATATACGTAACACTTGGACAGGTCCGGGCAAACAGCCCTGCAAAAACAATAGAGAGCTGGAAATATGAAGGACCACCAGGAAGAAAAGAGCAGGTGGCTGAAACACTTCGCCTGTCGGTTGATGCCGGTGTGTTCAAACCGGGTTCGGCCTATGTTTTACAAGCATTCTGTCAGGATTTTAGCCCGGTGAAGCACCTGGGTAAATCGCAGCCTGTAACACTTCAGGTCAAGTCACTGGATGAACTGACGATTTCGGCTGATGACCCATACGGTGATGCTTTTGAGGCACTGAACAAAGCCATTGAAGCCCAGCAGGCGGCCTTAGGTGTAACGGAAAATGTGTTAACGAATCTGGACGATGTAATTGATGCAGGCAGGAAAGAAGCGGAAAATATTAAGAGCCTGCAGAGACATCAGGGCGAATTGAGTAAAAAGCAGAAGCTTGTTGGTGATTATATGACTGAGGCCTGGGACGTATCATCACCTCCACGTCCAAGATTTGTTGATAAACTGGCTGAGCTTAGAGACGGTGAACATACCCGTGTAATGGAGAAAATAAAAGCCGTCGGTGTAGCACAGGCAAAGGCCAAAGGAACCCAGGTAACTAACAAGTTTGTTGTTTCTCGTTCGCTGCAGTCTGTCGAAAAGCAGCAAGCTTTTCTGCTCGAACAGCTCATCGCACTCAAAGGTGTAATTGCCAAGCAGAGCCAGGCTGAGGAGGAAAAGGCAGCGGCGGAAATTTTAGGAGAAAGTACCGAGTCACTTGATACAAGTGTAGAAGAATCGCTCAAAGAAATAGCCAAGGAATTGGATGAGTTCATCAAGAAACAGAAGCAGATAATGCAGGACAGACAAATGATTATGGATAAACCACCGGAAGACTTCAGTTCGGAGGATGAGGACAGGCTGGAAGAGCTTGCGATGGACCAATCGAAATTGGCGGAGATTTTGTCGGATGTGGTGAATGATTTTACTAATCTGGACCTGCTGGACTTCGGGGACGATGCGATGGTCGAATCGATGAAAAGTCTCTACGAGGAGGCCAACGAGCTTGCTAAACAAGCCAGGGAAACCGCAGATATGCGTCAAGCGCGAGTTGACGCCCATCGGCTGGAAACTGAAGAGGTGGAGATGGCCGAGGAGCTAATGATAAACTGCGAGGCGACGTTGGGTTTCTATGATAATATACAATTTATCGCAGAAATTCCCGAGGATGAGCAGTTGTTTGCGCCGTTAGCTGAGCTGCCATCAGAGCTTGAAGACCTGGTAGCTGATTTGATTACGTCGGAAGAAGAGATGCGGCCGGAGGTGGAGGATATCGGCAGCTATCTTAATTCTCTGGACCATACGGCTGGGCCGGTTTCCGACGGAACTATAAGCAGCACCAGCGCCAAAGGCAAAACCGGCGACCAGAAGCCGGAGGATAATATCATTCAGGGACGCAGCGGGGCCGGACGCAGCGGTATGTCTGACGGCCAGTTGGTAGAGCCGGTAGCTAAGGCGCTATCTGACAATGAGTACGGTTTGCGAGAACGAGTCTCAAACACACCTTTGGAAAGCGGACAGGTCAAGGATGAAGACACGAAAGCGCAAACGGGAGGTACGGGACTCGGTAAGGACAGCGATCAAGCCACCATGTTCGGAGTAGGGGGCAAGCTGCCCCCTAAAGTATTGGATATGATGAAAGCTACAGAGGAAAAACAGCAAAAAATCCGGCAGTCGGCACAAGAGCTGGTGCTCAAGCTGGAAAGTTACAATCTGCCGGCAATGGAACTTGAAAAGTCCATTCGAGCGATGAAAGGAGTAGAGGAGTCTATCAATAGCGGCAGTGGCATTGATATCCGCGGAGCTTTCGATGAAGTTGTCAATTCGCTGAAGAAAACACAAGGGGCGTTAGGCAGACAAATTGCACTGCAATATACCCGGGACAAAGCCGCAGACAACAAGCTGGACGATATGCTTTCCCGGGAACAACAGTATCGTTTCAAGGGCTATGAGCATATGATTAGTGCCTATTTCGAGGCACTGGCACAGGGCAAAGACAAAGGACAGAAGACAGAGGACAGATGACAGAAGGCAGAAGATAGAAGATAGAAGACAGATGACAGAAGCTGGTTTGGCGTTGGCGAAGCTGGTATCTCCGCAGTCCCGTAAGGGACGCCTTGCGGCGGATGCCTTACGGCAGAAGCTGGAAGCCGGATACCGGATAAAATCCACCGCCGTTAGTCGTCCAGTGGAGAATCCGGCTTTGGACCAAGACTTTGTAAAAAGATAACACGAGCTTCGAGTTTCCAGGGCGAGCATCGATACGAGCATCGACAACCTTAAACGAAAAGGATTTGCAGTATGCTGAGAATTGTGTTGTCAATAGAGCAGATAAGACGGTTGTTGTGTGCCGTAGCGGCGACTTTGCTTATTTGCGGCATCGGCAGCGCTGCTGATGCCGGCAGGTCAGTTCCGTGGCATCTCGAGGATGCTGCGTTTCGGTTTCGCATTGAAAAAGACTCCGCTTACTCACAGGTACCTGATGTTCATTTGTCTGATTTGAAAAAATCAGAAGACAAGAGGCAATGGAGCGGCACGTACTATAGACTGAATGGAAAAGTCTATAAAAAAGGCATCACTATGTCCTGCCCTGCAAAGGTTACTTACAAACACCAGAAGCAACATGGCCGTTTTGTAGCATTGGCCGGACTAAATGATAGAGCCGATTCCGATATGTCTGTCAGCTTTGAGGTCTATGCAGACAAAAGAAGATTGTACAAATCCGAGCCGTTGACCAAACATATGCCACCGCTTGAAATTAATGTAAGGATTCCATCGACAGCCAAGGAGGTCAAATTGGCAACAACCGGTTCCGATTTGAAAGGCCGACGGTGGGCAAGTCTGGTTAATGCAGGTTTTCTGCTGAGAGGGAAAAATCCAGAGGTCTCTTATGTCAGTCTCCATACGCCCGGCTCTGATGCGAGGGATTTTGAAGCGGTAGTTTTTACCTCTATAGGCCAGCGAGTTCCAAGTCGGCTTTTTGGGCCCAGCAACGCTGGGTCAGGATCTAAACCCGCCTTTGGCGGGCCCGCCAGCAACAAACGGGGGCAGGCCCGGCAGGGCGAGCCAATGGAGATTCTTTTCGACAACTCCTATGGCAGCACGATTTATTTTATTTATCTGGTGCATAAAGATAAATATAAACCAATGCCCTCGTCGTGGGAGCCCAAAGCAGGGGTAACATTAGAGACAAGATATACAAGCAAAATTTACCCCGAGTGTAAGGAGCTGTCCGGTTTATTGAAAGTGTGGGATAATATCGCCAAGCCGGTGGGCAGGAGTTTCGTTGATAATGTTCACCATTCGTTTCCAATTCATCGGCTGGAGGAATCTGGTTCTGATAGTACCGGTAAGAAACCGCGTCTTGCGTTGTATCGGTATGAAGGTTTCTTCCGGACTGAAAAAGCCGGTGAGTATATTTTTGCTACGGCGTCGAATTGGTCTTCGCATCTGCTTATCGATGGTAACCTGGTGATAAGCTGGCCCGGCGAACACGACTACCGGGCCGGCATCAAGGGACAGAAACAGGGCAAGATTTCTCTTGGGGCCGGTGTACATAAGCTGGAATATCTGAACTATAGTCCATGGGGCCAAATGTTTACCTTGGCCGCCTGGCAAAGGCCGCAAGAAAAATTAGGCCTTATGGCCAGAGATGACTTCCTGCCTGTGGGGCGCTTCGTGGCTACGGCAATCGGATATAAAGACCTGACCAAAGATGGTGGCAGCTTTAAATGGCAAATAAGCGATGATTGGCGGCTGGATCAAGGCAAAGCGGCTTTGGTTCAGATGCGCTTTGATGTGCTCGAAGCGAAACAAGATGGTTACTATTCATACAGGTGGAAATTCGACGATGGAAAAATCGAGACCGGCGAAAGTATTGAACATGTGTTTTTACGACCTCAGATGCGCACGGTAACACTTGAAGTGCTGAAAAACCAAGAAGTAATTGCCGAGATAAAACAAAAAATTCACGTTCATATTTTATGGGATAAAATCCAGCTCGAACCAAAGAACATACAAGCTTTCGAAAAAGCAATATCCGAATGCGATTTTAGTAAAGTGCCAATAGGTGATATTGTTAATTTGTACGCTTTTGCCGATGGCCTCAAGCGCCAACAGTGGAGGCAACAGGCCGTGGCCGCTTTAATGAAGAGGATGGACGAGCTTTTAGCGCAATCCCAGCACCGGCATTTCTGCCTTGAGCTGGGTCGGTACCTTCGCTCGGCTCCGGTACGGCAGTATGAACAGGCATTGAAACTTTTCACCCGTCTTCGGGAAAAATCGGCTCCGAATCCAGTGGTTCACCGACATGCGATGGTTTCTCAGGCCGAATTGCTGGTACATTGCTTCGGAAAGGTACAAGAGGCTTTAAAGATTCTAAATCAGCTCGAGGAGGAAAAGAAATTAGACAACCAGATACCCAGCAGCGCTGGGTTTGAGCAAACCCGCCGTTGGCGGGCTCGATTCAGGATGGCTCAAGCCGAAGTGCTGATAGCGCTGGACCAGGTCGATAGAGCCAGAGAGATACTTCAAAATCTACAGGCTAGTTCCAAACAACCCAATAGTACCAAGCAGGATGTTAAGTATGTCGGGGTGCTGCGGCATGCGAGGTTATTGGCTGAGAATACCGATGACCCTGTGCAGTTGGATTACGCTATGGAGAAGATTGAGGAAATCATCGCGAATGACCCGGTGAAGTTGTTGATGCCGAATTTGAACCTGATAAAACTGGATGTGCACCTGGCAAGGAAAGAATATCTGGTCGCTTTTTATTTAGCTGAGCGGTTAAATAAGCTCGAATTAAGTAACTACTATCGTTCGGAGGTGCTTGTCCGGCAGATAAAGGCGCTCTGTGGTGTCAAGGCCGTAGAGCAGGCCAAAGTGATTTACGAGACTATGACGAACGACTATCCATACAGCCCGGCGGTGGCTGAGGCTAAGAAGGCTATTGTCGAGACAGTTGTTGCAGGACAAAAACAATAACCTTTACGAGTACCCTGTCAATTTCAAGTTCGCGAACCGCCCCTACAGCTTCCACGGCTTTCTGTATTCGTAGTGCAGCAGTTTATTAGCCCGTCTATTATTGATAATTTGTTCTTTCTTGGGGTCCCATTCAATTCGAGACTTTGTGGCCAAAGCGATGTTAGCCAGGTGAGCAAACGTTGTTGAGCGATGTCCTGTTTCCATATCACAATTCGTACGCCGGCGAGTTTTCATACAATCAAGGAAGTTTCGAATGTGCTGGACAGTAAGGTCTCCATCTATTCTCTTACTTTCCAGCGGTTCGATATTAGAGCCGCTATCCTGGAATTGTCCTGCTCTTGAAGGCACGATCTTATACCCGGCTTCTCCGCTTGTGCCGGCGTAAAGATTTCCCAACGTGCCTCGGAATTCAACTTCACCTTCTATTAAGGCGGGACTTCCATTCGCTTCATATTGGCCGAAAATGAGCAATGCGCCCAAGGGCATTTCAAAAATCACCTCCATCGTATCCGGAACTGTCCGGTCGTCATCGAGGGCAAACCTTCCACCGTGCGCGGATATCGAGACTGGTGCCTGCTCTGCCAGCATCCAGCGCATCGCATCACAATAATGTACACCCCAGTTGGCCATCTGCGAGGAATAATTCTCCCACCAGCGGAATTTATATAATGATATGTTGTTTTTGTACGGACGTTTTGGCCGGGGACCAAGCCACATATCCCAATCCATACCTTTCGGTGGGTCCGTATCGGGGAATCTGCCTATGCCGTTCGGATACATATTACTTATCCGGTAGGCCCTTGCTACTGTTACTTTGCCGATTTTGCCTGCCTGGACATGCTCGGCTATTTGCATATATGATTTGGAAGAGCGCCGATGAAGCCCGACCTGTATTACCCGATTATATCGTTTAGCGGCCTCAACCATCTTTCTGCCTTCAAGTATGGTTATCGACAGCGGCTTTTCCACATATACATCCTTTCCCGCCTGGCAGGCCATAATAGTTTGGATAGCGTGCCAATGGTCAGGTGTAGAAACGACCACTGCATCTATGTCTTTATGGTCGAGCAGGCGACGAAAATCCCTATACCTTGCAACGTTGTTGCCCAGTTTTTCTGTCATCTTTGGGACTCTGCTTCCCAAAGAATTTAGGAGCTTTTTATCAACTTTCGAATAGTCTCTCATCAGGTACGGCTCATAAACATCGCAAAGAGCAGCAACTTCGACATCATCCTGTTTGAGAAAACCCCTGAGAAGCTGCGTTCCACGGTTACCGACACCAATAAAGCCCACACGAATTTTTTCATTAGCGCCACGAGCGGTTTTTATTAGAGGAACGCCTATGGCATTTAGGCCCAAAGTGACTGATGCCGCCGCTACGGTAGAGTTTTTTAAGAATCTGCGTCTTGTCGTCCTCCGGCTGGCTCCGCCCAGACGAGTACTTTTTTGATTGTTTTCGTTCATTTGTAATCCTCCAAAAATTTTTTGTGTCATTGTCAAATCAAAGACCAATAAGATGTTAGCGCTTATGCTTTACTTTTTCTTCCCAATCTTTAAGCAACAATTTTAGTTTTCGTACATCTTCCTCTCTTTCGCTAAAGAGGTTATTTTTTTCCGCCGGGTCCTGTTTGAGGTCGAAAAGATATTCTTCTACATCATCGCCTTCCTGCAGCCGGATATATTTCAAAAAGCCATCCCGAACAGCTTTTCTTGTCCGTTGACCTCTTCGAGCACGCCAGAAAAGTGTGCGTTTCTGAATGGGCTGATTTGTTTGGAGCGCCTGTAAAATATCTATCCCGTCAAATGGACGATTCGCCGGTGGTTTAGCACCTGCCGCTCTGACAATAGACCGAGAGAAATCCATTGTAATACAAGCTTGATTCGATACCGTACTCTTGGGAAGAACGCCGGGCCATTTTGCAATGCACGGAACTCTTATACCACCTTCGAAAAGATTTCCTTTATAACCGGAGAAAGGCCGATTGTTGCCGGTTTTGTTGGCGCCGTTATCGCTCATAAAAATAACGAGTGTGTTATCCGTTATTTTTTTATCTTCCAGTGTTTTCAATATCGTTCCGATACCCTTGTCTATACATTCAACCATAGCGGCGAAAGTTGCTCGCGAGCCTTTGTTATAGTCGGCCTGTGGGACTGGTTCGTCCTTTTTGTCATTTGGTCCCTGATAGGGGGTGTGTGGTGCGGTATATGCAACATATAGGAAAAAGGGTGTATTTTGCCGGCGTTGAATAAATTTGACCGCCTCATCGGTAATGAGGTCTGTAAGATAGCCTTCGCGTTTGATGGGTTTGTCATTTAGATAGAGGGCTGGTTGGCCGGTATATTCGCAGTGGTGGAAATAATCAATAGAGCCACCCACCGGACCAAACCAGTAATCGAAACCATGCTTGAGAGGAAAAAATTTCGGCTCGTATCCGAGATGCCACTTGCCGCAGATTGCTGTTGCGTATCCTGTATCTTTGAGCATGCGAGCGATGGTTATTTCTTCGACAGGGAGGCCAAGGTCGTTTGTTTGGCGCAGCCGAATAGCATCGTCATAACGGCCGACATTGCCAATACCGAGGGCACATTCCAGACCGCCGACACGATGTTGATAACGACCGGTCAGCAGGGCGGTTCTGGTTGGTGTGCATTCAGGAGCATTGGCATAAAAGGTGGTAAATCTGACTCCCTGGTCCGCCAGACTGTCTATGGCCAGTGTGCGAATGTCGGTGCAGCCATAACATCCAACATCGCCGTACCCCAGGTCATCGGCCATAATAAGGATAATATTAGGAGCTCGTGCTTTCGGCGAGCCGCCAAAATGGCAACCGGGCCAAACAGCAGTCAGGGCGGTAAGCCCGGCGGTTTGAGCCAGAAACCGACGTCTTGCCCTGCGAAGCAGGGATTGATCTGTCCCCGCGTTGCGGGGTGTCCTTGCCATGATAATGTCCCTTCAAGTGGTGGTGCAGGAAAATACCTTATGATTTTTATTGTAAGGTTGTCTAAGAACCTCGGAAAGGTAAATTTTTGGCTCTTCTGCAATAAAATTGATGAATATTGGTTGCTTTTCGGGTATTTTGTTAACCTGGTGTGTTTCAGATTCCTTTTATTTTTACTTTACCCAATAGAGGACTTAATTGAAGGCTTTAATTTATACTAAACCATATTGTTTGGAATATTCAGACTTTCTGGACCCTGTGGTGGGTGATGATGATGTGCTGATTCGTATCAAGGCCTGTGGAATTTGTGGTTCGGACGTTCATGGCTTCACAGGTAAGACCGGCAGAAGAATTCCTCCTTTGATTATGGGCCATGAGGCGGCAGGCATTGTTGAAGAGGTGGGTAAAAATGTAAATGGTTTTGAAAAGAGCGACAGAGTTTGCTTCGATTCGACTGTATATTGCAATAAGTGCCAGTCGTGCCGGAAGGGCTTGTATAATCGCTGTGAAAAACGACGGGTGTTAGGAGTTTCCACACCAGAGTTCAGAAGGCACGGTGCATTTGCTGAATATGTTGCAGTGCCATGGTGGATTGTCTCGAAGATTCCGGACAATATGTCGTTTACTCAGGCGGCCCTTTTGGAGCCGGCGTCAATAGGTACACATGCGGGCAATAGAGCGCCCATATCTACTAATGATACGGTTGTGGTTATCGGAGCAGGGACAATAGGTCTTTTCATTCTTCAGGCAGCCCGGCTAAGAGGTGCAGCCAAGGTCATCGTGGCCGACATCAATGAATTTCGCCTTGTGCTGGCACAGAAGTTGGGTGCGGATAAAGCCATCAACCCTCTTAAGTCTGATATAAGAGAAACGATTTTCAAAGAAACAAAAAACAGGGGGGCGGATGTTACTTTCGAGGCCGTTGGATATGCGCAGACCTTCTTGGATGGAGTTTCGATAACCAAGACCGGTGGCCATCTTGTCGCTGTCGGTAATCTGGAAAAGACCGCTGAGTTCAATTTGCAGGAATTGGTTGCCAGGGAGCTGACTTTCACGGGTTCTTACGCCAGTTCGGGTGAATTTCGTGATTGTATAGAACTTGTTGCTTCGGGCAAGATTAACGTTGAGCCGTTAATCAGCGATGTTTTGCCGCTGGAAGATGGGCCGGGTGCTTTTGAGAGATTGCTCAAGGCTGAGGAAAATTTACTGAAAATTGTTTTAGAACCATAAAGAGTGGTGAGTAGAATAAGTGAACTAAAGTGAACTAAAGTGCCTAAAGTGAGCTAAAGTTAATTCCAAACTTTAGGCACTTTAGGCACTTCAAACTTTAGGCACTTTCCTGATAACCAATTAACCACTCACCAATTAACCAATTAACTAATTCGGGGAAATGAAAATGCAGGACCTTTTTAATCTTTCCGGCAAAGCGGCAATTGTAACCGGAACCAGTCGTGGTCTGGGCCAGTATTTCGCCAGGGCACTTGCCAAAGCCGGGGCTGATTTGGTTATTACCAGCAGAGAATTATCGAGACTGACCGAATTCAAACAGGAAATAGAGTCTTTGGGTAGAAGGGCGTTAGCTGTCCAACTGGATGTGCTCTCGCAAAGTGATATTGATAATATGGTTCAGATGACCATAAAAGAATATGGAAAAATTGATATTCTGGTCAACAATGCCGGCTTAAATATCCGAAAGCCAAGCACCGAAGTTTCTCAGCAGGATTGGGACACTGTTCTGAATACAAATCTCAAAGGCAGCTTTTTTTGTGCTCAGGCAGTCGCTAAGGAGATGATAAAACGAAACCCCGGCACCGCCGGGTCTGCAAAAACCCCCCTTCGGGGGGGCAGGATAATAAACGTCGGTTCGTGCACCTGTGTCTTCGGTATGGAGGGCATCGCGGCTTATACCGCAAGTCGAGGGGCTATCCTGTCAATGACCAGAAGTTTGGCTGCGGAATGGGGTAAGTTTGGAATCACGGTCAACGTGTTGGCTCCCGGCTGGTTTAAAACAGCACAAAACGCAGTGTTATATGAAAACAAAGAGTGGTTAAATTATATTACGGAGCGCATTCCTCTGAACCGCCCCGGCCAACCAAATGACCTTGATGGCACAGTTATTTTTTTGGCTTCGGACGCTTGCGAATATATTACAGGCCAGATAATTTTGGTAGATGGCGGATTCACTACAGGAGCGACAAAAGCGATTACCTGAGAATTGGTTATTGGTTAAGGATATGAATATGGATTTAAGAGGTGTTGTTCTTGCTGGCGGCACAGGCTCACGGCTTATGCCGTTGACCAAGGTTACAAATAAGCATCTGCTTGGCGTGGGGCAGAAACCAATGATATATTACCCCATTGAAAAATTAACTTCTATCGGCATTGAGGAAATTCTGATTGTAACCGGCGTCGAGCACATGGGCGATGTTGTCAGTCTGCTGGGTTCTGGAAAAGACTTCGGCTGCCGATTTACGTACAAGGTTCAGGACCAGGCGGGCGGAATTGCCCAGGCCCTTGCGTTAGCTGAGAATTTCGCACAAGGCCAGTCTCTGGTTGTTATCCTCGGCGACAATATCTTTAAGAGCAGTCTCAAAAGCTATGCCGACAAGTTCATCGCTCAAAAAACCGGCGCGAGGATACTCCTCAAGCAAGTGTCCAACCCTCAGCGTTTCGGCGTTGCAGAGCTATCCGGTGGCAAGGTTATTGGTATTGAAGAAAAGCCCAAAGAACCCAGGTCGGATTATGCCGTAACCGGCATATATTTTTATGACGCTTCAGTCTTTGATATAATACGGATGCTCAAGCCATCGGCTCGCGGTGAGCTTGAAATTACTCACGTTAATGACGCTTATATTGCAAAAGGCCAGTTGGCTTATGATATCCTTGATGGCTGGTGGACGGACGCCGGAACGTTCGAATCGCTCAATAGAGCCAACGAATTGATTGTAAAAGAGCCTCCACAATAACAAAAGAGATATTAGACGAGATATCAGTATAAAATGAATGCTAAAGAGACAAAGCTGGAAGGAGTGCTCGTATTGGAGCCGGATGTGTTCTCTGATGAGAGAGGATTCTTTTTAGAGACCTGGAACAGCACGCGTTACGAGAACGCCGGTATCCAGGGCCCTTTTGTGCAGGACAATGTCTCATTTTCCAAAAAAGGCGTTTTGCGTGGCTTGCATTTTCAATACCCCCAATCACAAGGTAAATTGGTTCAGGTTTTATCAGGCGAGGTTGTGGATATTGCCGTCGATATTCGCGTAGGTTCTCCGACTTTTGGTCAGTGGGTCAGTGAAGTACTTTCCGATGCGAACCACAGGCAGATATATATTCCGCCGGGCTTTGCCCATGGATATTGTGTTACAAGCCAGACGGCAGTTTTTTCATATAAGTGCACCGATTTCTATAATCCGGCGACTGAAAGTGGCATCATCTGGAATGACCCCGACTTTAACATCGACTGGCCTACAAAGGAGCCTGTCTTATCGTCCAAAGATGCAAGCTATTCCAGACTTAAAGACCTTCAGCCTGACAAGCTGCCGCATTTCCGGAGGCTCTGATGGTAACTAATGATACCAGGATTGCCATTTTGGGCGGCAGGGGAATGCTTGGCACGGAACTTGCAAAAATCTGCAGGCAAGAGGGCTTTGATGTTACAGTATTTGATTTGCCGGAATTTGACATAACTAACTCTCAGCAGTTGAAGGAAGCTCTCGGTAACACAGAGACAATCGTCAACTGCGCAGCTTATACCAATGTCGATGGCGCCGAGAGTGAAGCCGAATTGGCATATCAGGTCAACGCAGAAGCGGTAGGGCGGCTGGGTGCTTTCGTAAAAGAAGCTAATGCCTGGTTACTTCACATCAGTACCGATTTTGTTTTTGACGGCCGGTCGGACAGACCCTATGTTGAGACGGACCCTCCTAATCCTATAAATGAATATGGCAAAACCAAACTGGCAGGCGAGCAGCTCTTAACCCAAAGTAGCTGCCGCCATTGCATAATCCGTGTCCAATGGACATACGGCTCAACAGGAAACAATTTTATATCCAAGTTAATCCAACGTGCAAAAACTGATAAGGCGTTAAAGGTTGTTGATGACCAGATAGGTTCACCGACGGCTACAACCGAAGTTGCCAAAGTAATCTGCGAATTATTGCGAATAAAACCAACGGGTGTATTTCATTTCGCAAGTGCCGGCTACGTCAGCCGATACGAAATGGCTAAGTTTATGTTTGACAACCTTTCGATTGATGTTACGCTGTTGCCCTGCAAAACCAGCGATTATATCAGTGCCGCTGCAAGGCCGTTAAACAGCCGTTTCGATTGCAGCAAGATTGAAGCTTTGCTTAATGAGCCGATTGAACCCTGGCAGGTCCCGTTGGAACGTTTTTTGAGGCAGTTATGAAAAGGATTCTGGTTACAGGCGGTGCGGGATTTATAGGAAGCAATTTTGTGCGAATGGTGCTTTCGGAGCACCCCGATTGTTTTATCGTAAATCTCGATAAGCTAACCTATGCAGGCAATCTTGAAAACATCGCTGAATTCTTAGAGTACCAAAATCACAAGTTCGTAAAAGGCGATATATGTGACGGCACATTGGTCGAAAAAATTGTCGATGAATACCGAATCGATTCGATAATTAATTTTGCTGCCGAAAGCCACGTTGACCGTTCTATTACCGAGCCTAAAATCTTTGTAGAAACCAATATTACCGGCACATTAACTCTGCTCGAAGTTGCCCGCGACAAAAACTTAGAACGGTTCATTCAAATTTCGACCGATGAAGTCTATGGCGCACTCGGTCCGCAGGGTAAATTCACTGAGCGAACACCACTGAGTCCGAATTCGCCTTATTCGGCCAGTAAAGCCGCGGCAGACCATCTGGTAAAGGCTTTTGGCCATACCTGGGGCGTAAAATATAACATCACCAGATGCTCAAATAACTACGGCGAATATCAGTTCCCTGAGAAAATGATTCCGCTGATGATTAACAATGCTCTCAATGATAAAGAATTACCCGTTTACGGCGACGGCTTATATGTGCGGGATTGGCTGTATGTATATGACCATTGTGCAGTTATATGGCAGGTTTTACAAAAAGCGCCGCCGGGTGAGATTTATAACATCGGGGGCTGTAACGAAAAGACAAATCTGGAAGTAATTGATGTAATACTTAACCGCCTTGGCAAGCCAAGATCACTGATTAAGCATGTTACCGACAGACCCGGACACGACAGACGATATGCCATTGATGCAAGTAAAATAATTAGTGAGCTTAATTGGCGGCCGTCGGTGAGTTTTGAAGAGGGTATTAATAAAACCATAGACTGGTACCTTCAGAACCAGGACTGGCTCGGTAATGTTGTCTCCGGCGACTACCAGAAGTATTACGAATCGATGTACGGAAACCGATAAGTCAAGGGGGAAGTCCTCATTAATGTCAGACCTCGTTAAAGGCAAAGCGACTATATGTATAGTGAATTATAAAACTTTGGACTTTACCCGACTATGTCTGCGCAGCATACGCAGGTTTACTAAATATCCGTATGAGGTCATCGTTGTCGATAACGATTCACAAGATGAATCTTTGGAATACCTCGAATCTCTCAATTGGATTCGGCTAATCGAGCGTCGCTCCGGGGCTGATGAATCTGGCGGTGGTTATGCACACGCTGCTGGTCTTGACTTTGGTTTGAAGAACTGTAATACCGAATTTTTTGTTTCGATGCACTCGGACACCTTTGTCCGGAAAGACAACTGGCTCAGAGATTTGGTTAGCTACTTCGACAGTGATGAAAATATAGCCTGCGTTGGTTCCGGCAAAATCGAATTGATACCAAAATGGCGAATCCTGCTCAAAAAAGCAACCGATTTGAGAACCTTCAAGCGCAAAGTCCTTCGAGAGCCAGACCTTATTGGCAAATTCCGATATTACAACCGCACAATATGCTGCCTGTACCGAACTGACGTCTTACGACGGGAGCGACTCTCGTTCCTTATGGACAGAGACAAGGGCCTGACAGGGGGCAAAAGGCTCTATTTCGAACTTGTTGACCGCGGCTACAGGACAGTTGAATTGCCGTCCTCGATGATGAGCCAATTTGTTTACCATCTTGCCCACGCCACCCAGGTGGTCAACCCGCAGGAATTTACGCTGCGAAAAAGAACCGTGAGAAAATGTCATCGAATTCTTAACAAAGTAATGTCGTCAGAAATCGTCAAAGGTATCCTCGAGAATGATTCTTTGGACCAGTAACGGGTATTTTTATTGCGGCTATCTGTTTTAAAAATTTCCATTTGACCAACGCGACGGTCCGCAATATTATGGCTATACCTTTATATTTGGGGTATTAGCGTCTAAATTGCCATATGCGAGTGTTCTGAAACCGAGGGGCTGTGTCAGTCCTGCAGCGAAGAAGTAGCAAAGGAAAAAACATGGACTATAACATCCTGGTGACTGGTGGGGCCGGCTATTTAGGGTCAATACTTGTCCCGGAACTTCTAAAACTGGGAAATAAAATTACGGTCCTTGACAACTTTATGTTCGAGCCTGATTCACTTTTGGATTGCTGTCATTACGATACTTTTGAGGTTATTCGTGGTGATGTTCGAGATAGAAGATTAATTGAAAAACTCGTCAGAGACAAAGATGTTGTTATTCCGTTGGCAGCTCTGGTTGGTGCGCCTTTGTGTGACCGCGATAAGATCGGGACTGAGACTACTAATAGAGGTGCAATTAAGACTCTTGCCGAAGTACTCTCTAAGGAACAAGGAATCATTATCCCTACCACAAACAGCGGCTACGGCATCGGGCAAAAAGGAATCTACTGTACCGAAGAAACACCGTTGAATCCTATCTCCTTCTACGGCAAAACAAAGGTAGATGCAGAAAAGATTGTGCTGGAGAGGGGAAACGGTATTAGTTTACGTCTTGCGACCGTTTTTGGCATGAGCCCAAGAATGCGTTTGGACCTGCTTGTCAATGATTTTACCTACCGTGCGGTGAAGGACAGCTTCATAATAATTTTCGAGGGTCATTTCAAACGCAACTATATCCACGTTCGTGATGTGGCAAGAGCCTTCATTCACGCAATAGAGAAGTTTGACAGTATGAAAGATGAGGCGTACAATGTCGGGCTATCAGATGCTAATCTCTCGAAGCTTGAGCTTTGTGTCAAAATCAAAGAACAAGTGCCCGATTTTGTCTATTTGGAATCGCCGATTGGCGAAGACCCGGATAAAAGAGACTACATTGTTTCTAATGAAAAGGTCGAAAAGACGGGATTTGCTCCAAAATATTCTCTGGAGACAGGTATTCGCGAGTTAATTAAGGGCTATACTATCATCATTAATAGCAAGTATAGTAATGTTTAAAGATTCTAAAATTTATGTGGCGGGACATACAGGACTGTTAGGTTCGGCCTTGATTAGCAAACTAAGGGAGCGTGGATACAGCAGGGTGACTACGAAGGCACATACAGAGCTTGACCTGACGGATGAAAGGGCTGTCTTTGAGTTTTTTTCGACTGAAAAGCCGGAATACGTTTTCCTTTGTGCCGGCAAGGTCGGCGGCATCGTAAGTAATAAAACTTATCCCGCGGACTATCTGCATACCAATATTGCGATTCAGGATAATGTTTTTGAGGCTGCACAAAAATATGAGGTAAAGCACCTGCTTTTTTACGGCTCATCCTGTGTCTATCCCAAATTTTCTCCGCAGCCAATAAAAGAGGAGTATCTGTTGACCTCACCTCTGGAAGAAACCAGCGAAGGTTACGCTACTGCAAAAATGGCTGGTATCATTGCATGTAAGGCTTACAATCAACAATATCAGACGAACCGTTTTATTGCGTTGATTCCAAACTCAATGTACGGCCCCAACGATAATTTCAATATTGAAAGTTGCCATGTGCTTTCCGCTTTGATTTGCAAGTTTCACGAGGCAAAGATTAACAACGTACAGAGTGTTACTTTATGGGGAAGTGGAACACCCAGGAGAGAATTTATTTTCAGTGAGGATGTGGCGGAGGCTTCGCTGTTTGCAATGAAGAATGTTGAACAGCTTGAAAACAGGCACTACAATATTGGGACGGGAGTCGATTATTCGATTAAAGAGCTGGCAGCGATGGTTGCTAAAACTATTGGTTATGAAGGGAAATTTATATGGGATACGAGTAAACCGGATGGTGCTGCTCAAAAATTATTGGATAGTTCCAAGTTTATGGCACTTGGCTGGAGACCTACGGTAAGTATTGATGAAGGTTTGAGAATAACTTATCAATGGTATCAACACAGCTTGGTTAAAACTTTGCAAAAATAATAATGCTAAATGGAATGGTTTTGCAGCTTAGTTTTAGGAGTGAAGCGGTTTATTAAATGAGCAAAACAGGCAATGCTTCTGTTTACAGCTTATTAAGAAAGGTACGCAGTTTGTTGAAAACCCGTAAGATAAAGAAAAAGATAAAATATTTTTTTGAGTTAATACGTTACAGATACTGTTTATATACGCGCAAACCATATTTTGGGCCCGTTTTAGTGGCAACTCAAGCATGGAAATGTAGAAGGCCTTATATGGAAAAGATAGTGGAATTGGAAGCATCCAAATTGAAAGGAAAACGCTTCGAGATTCTTGAAATAGGTTCGTGGGCTGGGGATTCTGCAATTCTTTGGGCTAATGCGATAAAAAAGTTCAATAATGGCAACGGCTCAGCAATTTGTGTTGATCCGTGGAGGCCATATATTAATCTTGGTGAAAAGGTTGAAGTCTTTAAAGTATTATTATGTATGGAAAAAGCTTTAAAAAAAGGAAAAATTTACAGTTTATTTCTTCATAATATTGCCGCAACAAAGCTTGATGACATAATAAAACCATATAAAGGTGATAGTGATGAAGTGTTGTCTACATTGCGAGATAATAAGTTCGACTTAGTGTTTGTTGACGGTAATCATTCTTATTCTCAAGTTATCAAAGATTTTATAAACTGTGAAAGACTGATTTGTGAGGATGGTATCTTGTGTGGAGATGATCTGGAATTACAGAAACACGAAATTGATGTGAAAAATGTTGAGGGGAAAAAGGAGGATGATTTTATCTTGGATCAGAGGTCTGGTACATATTTTCATCCGGGAGTTACTTTGGCCGTAGGAGATTTTTTTGGAGGAGAGATATCCAACTTTGAAGGGTTTTGGGCTACGAGGAAAACTAAATCAGGTTGGCAAAAAGTGGAGTTAGTTTAACTTTATTTAGGTTTGCATCGATATAATTTAAAATATCAGAAAGGTCACATGCAAAGTATTTCGGATATAACTGCTGTTGTTCTGGCAGGGGGGGTTGGTACCCGTCTTCAGTCTGTAGTTTCGGACAAGCCGAAGGTGTTGGCTGAGGTTTCAGGCAAGCCTTTTTTAGAATACCTGCTGGAGCAGATTTCATCGTCGGGTATTCGCAAAGTAGTGTTCTGTACCGGTTATATGGCCGAGAAGATACAAAACTGTTTTGGCGATTCTTACGGACCGCTGCATATTTTGTATTCAAAGGAATATGAGCCTCTTGGTACCGGTGGAGCGCTTAGATTAGCCCTGCCTTATCTTTCTTCGGATACAGTTTTGGTTATGAATGGGGATTCCTATACCGACGTCGACCTGGGCTCCTATGTGAATTGGTTTTTCCAAAAGGATTGCGAGGCGGCTCTTCTTTTGACCAGAGTGCTCGATACGAGTCGCTACGGAAGTGTAACCATAAGCGAGGATGAGAATATAACAGCTTTCAATGAAAAAAGGACAAGCTCAGGTGTCGGCTGGATAAACGCTGGTGTATATTTAATGAGGAAGTCGACCATCGCTTCTATACCGGCCGGACAGTCCTATTCATTAGAGTATGAGCTTTTTCCCTCTTTGGTGGGGAAAAAACTTTATGGTTTTTGCTCTGAAGGACGATTTATTGATATAGGCACTCCTGAGTCTTACGCCGTGACGGAAGATTTTTTTTGCTATAAAGGGCCATGAAGAATTTGAATGGAGGCAATATTTGCTAATAAGTAAGGAGGCTTTAGAACAATGATTATCAGTAGAACCCCCTTTAGAATATCGTTTTTCGGCGGCGGTACTGACTATCCTTCCTGGTATCTAAAATATGGCGGCAGTGTACTGAGTACTTCTATTGATAAATACTGCTATATTACCTGTCGTGTTTTGCCGCCGTTTTTCGAGCATCGGCTGCGGGTCGTTTATGGAAGGATTGAGGCATGTCAGAGTATTGATGAAATTGAGCATCCGGCTGTGCGGGAGATTCTTCGTTATTTAAAGCTTGACCAGGGGCTTGAAATACACCATGACGGCGATTTGCCTGCCCGAAGCGGCATGGGCTCCAGCTCTTCATTTACCGTAGGTCTTTTGCATGCTCTTTATGCTCACCTGGGGGTTATGCCGAGCAAGAAACAGCTTGCGACCGAAAGCATACACATTGAACAGAATATGATCAAAGAGACAGTGGGGTCGCAGGACCAGGTGTGTGCCGCTTATGGTGGCCTGAATCGGATTACTTTTTCCACGAACGGGGAAATAGGCGTCCAACCTCTTACTTTATCCACCACAAAAGTGAGAGAACTTAATTCCAATTTGATGCTTTTTTACACGGGTATAAAACGTACAGCTTCGGATGTAGCCAAAAGTTATATCGAAGATATTGACAGCAGGCGTGAACTTCTGGAGCAAATACAAAAAATGGCGGACGAGGGAGTCTCTATTCTGCAGAGCAATTCCAATATCTACGAATTCGGGGTTCTTTTACACAAGGCATGGATGCTTAAAAAAAGCCTGGGAGCTGACGTTTCCAACGGCTATATGGACAAGCTTTATCAACGGGCGCGTAAAGCCGGCGCCGTCGGCGGTAAAATCACAGGAGCAGGCGGCGGAGGATTTTTGCTGCTTTTTGTTCCGCCGTTGTCGCAAACTAAAGTTAGAGAAGCACTTGGCAAACAGATTTACGTGCCGTTTCGTTTCGAGTCAGGCGGAAGCCAAATTATTTTTTACGAGCCGGAACGGGAGGATTACAGCGAGCTGGAAAAGGACAGAGCAACACGGGTTATAAGCTCTTTTAAGGAACTGGACTCTATGAAAAAGAAGCCAGACGTGGTACAGGATGTGGTTGTTAAGTAGAAGAGCATAGAAAATATGGGATCTACGTTGTAAAGACGGGGGAACTCTCTCAGGGGATGATAGAGGTTTATGTTTATAGATATCCTAATAATAAATCCGGGCAATCGACTTTCTCAGTTTGGCGGTCTTTCTCAATACGCCACGGTAGCGCAACCTTTGGGTATAACTATACTCGCCGCACATATAAGAAACATGGTTTCTCTACCGAAATTCTCGATGCAGAGGTTCTAAATCAACAGTAATCCACCGGCTCTGCCGATGGTCGCTGATTTTGTAAGGAGTTTTATTTGAAGTTAAATTGGCCTTTAATGGAGAATAATATCACCAGAGAAGACCTGAATGTTCTTATTGAATTTCTTAAGGGTATGCCCCGCCTTACGCAGTCGAGTAATGTTCAGGCCTTTGAGGAAGAGTGGTCCAAGTGGCTCGGCGTGCGCCATAGCGTTTATGTAAATTCCGGGGCATCCGCAAATCTTCTCACTATGGCCGTGCTGAAACATCTTTACGGTGACGGCGAAATCATCGTTCCGCCGCTAACCTGGGTGTCAGATATTGCTTCCGTATTGCAAAACGGCTTTAAGCTGGTTTTTGTCGATATCAACCCCAGAAATCTGTGTATGGATGACCAACAGGTTATCGCCAAACTTTCCGACAAAACAAGGGCAGTATTCATCACCCATGTACAGGGTTTCAACGGCTTGACAGACCGGTTAGTTTCAGCACTTAAAGAACGAAACATACCTTTGATTGAAGATGTGTGTGAGTCTCATGGGGCAACATTCAGAAACAAGAAACTGGGGTCTATTGGCCTGGTGTCGAACTTTTCGTTTTATTTTGCACACCACCTCAGCACTATCGAAGGAGGGATGGTTTGTACCAATGACCAGGGCATCTGTGAAATTATTCGTATGCTTCGTTCCCATGGGATGGTGCGTGAAGCCTCGAGTGAGACAATCATACAAAAATACATTCAGGAAAATCCTGACCTAAGTCCCGATTTTATCTTTGCTTTTCCCGCTTATAATGTGCGCAACACGGAAGTTGGTGCCGTTTTAGGCCGAAACCAGCTTAAACGCCTTGACGAAAATAATGTTGGACGCAAAAGGAATTTTGAGATTTTTCTCAAAAATCTCGATCCCGAAAAGTACAGAACCGATTTTGATCTGGAAGGGAGCTGTAATTACGCATTTAATCTGGTTCTCAAAAGGCCAGACCAGCAATTGCGAGACAAAGTTGAAGAGTCTTTGCGTGATGCCGGCGTAGAGTTTCGTCGAGGTAGTTCCGGCGGTGGCAATCAGCTAAGACAGCCTTATCTTAAAACGCTTATTCCGGACAAGGAATGGGAAAAGTATCCTGAAGTGGAACATATTCATTTTTTTGGCTACTACATAGGCAACTATCCCCACCTAAGAGAAAAGAGAATCCTGGATCTTTGCCATCTTTTAAATAACATATAAGCTTCACGAGATGTGCTGGTAGGCAATAAACCAATATGGAAGGCTTCTGTTGGTTTTCGGCTTAGTTAATTTCGATTAGTAGAACTAATTAAAGTCTTATCTTGAGCGTGAAATAGGTAATTAAGCATTTGCAAATACATATGAGATGAATATAATTCGAATGCACTAAATTGCTGATAGATGTGTTCTTTGATTATTGGCTCATAACTCCTGTTAACGGAATAACTTGGAGAGCTGTTATGAAAAAAATGGCTGAAATTACCAAAGGATTGATTGGCCAACCCATGTTTAAGCTGCTAAGAATAGCGGAGGAGATGGACATACAAAGAATATGGAACAGACAGCATGAAATCTTTTAAGACACTGAAAGAGAAAGTTCAGTGGGTTAGAAGAGAAACACTGAAATTACATAAATGCGCACCTGAGTCGAGGGTGGCATCATGTTTATCCGATATCGAAATATTTGTGGTTTTGTATTATGGTGGTATTTTAAGTTATGACCCCAAAAATATTCAATGGGAAGGTAGAGACAGGTTGATAATCAGCAAGGGACACGGCGCTGTTTCGTTATATCCAATATTGGCTGACTTGAACTTCTTTGACAAAGAAGAATTGAATAAAATTGGTCGAGAGGAATCTTTTCTGGGGGTTATACCGGATGCTTCAATACCCGGATTCGAAACGATAAACGGCTCTCTTGGACATGGGCTCGGTGTGGCTTGTGGTATCGCACTGGCTTTGAAAAGAAAAGGACTGGATAAAAAGGTATTTGTCCTATCGGGTGATGGGGAATTGAATGAAGGTGCTGTCTGGGAGGCTGTTATGTTTGCCTCATATCATAAGCTCAACAACTTAGTATTGATAGTGGACAATAATAAGATGTCTATGCTGGGTTACCAGAAAGATATATTGGGTCTGGAGCCACTTGAAGAGAAGTTTAATGCTTTTGGCTGGAAAGCGGAAACTGTGAATGGCCATAATGTGGAACAACTGTATACAGTTCTAAATAATTTTAAAAAAGATGGTAACAACCAACCGACAGTTTTGATAGCAGATACTCGCAAGGGAAAAGGAGTTCCCCAATTAGAGGGCAACCCTCTTTGTCATGTGAAATCACTAAAAGCAGATGAGGTTGACAGCATACTTAGGGAATGGAAATGAGCAGCGTTCAGACAAAAACGATGAGGAACACTCTGATAGAGCAGGTCTATAACAGGATGCATAATAATAAGAGGATTTTTTTCTTATCTGCTGACATGGGGGCTCCCGCTCTTGACAAGTTAAGGCGAGAGTTTAAAGACAGATTTGTAAATGTGGGAATCGCTGAGCAAAATCTTGTAAACATATCCACTGGGCTCGCTCTGGAAGGATTTACTGTATATGCGTACGCTATAGCGGGATTTTTAACAATGAGAGCCTATGAACAGATAAGGACGAATTTGGCTTTGTTTTCTCAGCAAAAAACAATGAATATTAATCTTATCGGGGTTGGCACAGGCCTAAGCTATGATATGTCAGGCCCAAGTCACCATTGCTTTGAAGATATCTCAATTATAAGGACGCTTCCAAACATTATTTTGTGCTCGCCCAGTGATTGGGTTACCGCAGAAAAGTTTGTAGATTTCTCCATTAATGTCAAAAGGCCCAAATACATAAGACTGGACGGGAAACCTTTGCCTCGAATTTATGACCAAAACACAGACTTCGAATGGGAAAAGGGGTTTTGTGAGTTGGTAAGAGGAGATGATATTTGTATTGTCTCGACCGGTTACATGACGCATAAGGCTTTGAAAGTGGCCAAGGAATTTAAGAGTTGCAACAGAAATATAGGGGTTATAGACGTTTTTATGCTAAAACCCATCAACGAAGCTCATTTGTTCGCCAAGCTGAAGTGCTACAAGATTATTATCACGATTGAGGAAGCTTTTAAAAACAAAGGCGGCTTGGACAGTTTAGTTTCGAATACGCTCAAAGGAAAAAACGCTGACATAAAGTTAAAGAATCTGGGATTTGAAGATAAATACATTTTCAAATCAGGAAACAGAGATTTTTTGCACGAACTCAGTCATTTCGGTGAAAAAGATATTATCGAGGTGATAGAAAAAAGCCTGCCCTGAGCGAAGTCGAATGGGTAAGATATAATTAGTAATATCTTGCAAAAGACCAGAGATAAAAGAGAAAAAAATAATTTTATTTACTACCCTGAAGGGTATAACTCTAATTATTACAACCTTAAACGAAACGAAATTGATGGTATGAAGGTCATTATGCCTTAAATAAAAAAAGAGTAGTACGACCAGTTGATGATTCTTGACGGTGGTTCTACAGATGGAACAATAGAGTATGCTAAATAGCCTCACTGCTCATTTTCGGTTTTTGAAAAGTACATATCAGATGGGACATATAATGAAGCAATGGGAATAGTTGCTTATTTTATGTCAAAAGGGAGATTTTTCCCCTAACCTTATAATAAAGAGCCCACATCTGTGGGTTTCATAAAAAGGGAGTAAATATAAATGCGTTCAACCGATGTTCTTATCCTCAAGCCTGGCAGCCAAAAAAAAGTTTATGGTAAGCTCAGTTCGTTTGGCTTAACCGGTATTGAACCACCCTTATGGGCTTGTCTGCTCGCAGGATATCTACGCAGTCTTGGTTACTCCGTCGTAGTTCTTGATGCTGAAGTTGAGCCCCGCACAGCGGGTTCCAAAGACCGCAAAGCGGTCACCCACGAAGAGGCTGCCAAAAAAATCCAGGAAGTAAATCCAATATTAGCCGTAGTGTCGGTTTCCGGAACAAACCCTTCGGCCTCTACCATGAATATGACCGGTGCGGGCAATATAATACGCTATCTCAAGCAACTGACTTCTGAGATCAAAACTCTTTTTCATGGATTACATCCTTCGGCTCTTCCTGAACGCACTATGGTAGAGGAAGAGGCGGATTTTGTTTGTCAGGGAGAAGGTTTTTATACTCTTACCAAGCTAATCGATGCCCTTAAGGTGAACGGGGATTATTCTCAAATTGAAGGGCTCTGGTACAGGGAAAACGGAGAGCCAAAATTTACATTCCCTGCACAAGTATTCAAAAATCTGGATGAGCTGCCCATGCCGGCCTGGGATTTGTTGCCTATGGACAAATACAGGGCACATAATTGGCATTGTTTTGGCAATATTGAGTCTCGCCAGCCTTATGGTGTTATCTATGGTAGTCTGGGCTGTCCGTTTAATTGTTCTTTTTGCTGTATAAATGCTATATTCGGCAAACCCGGTATCCGCTATCGCAGCCCGCAAAAAGTTGTCGATGAAATTGATTTTCTTGTGAAAAATTATGGAATCCGAAATATCAAGATCATTGATGAAATGTTTGCCATGAACGAGAAGCGAGTTGTAGAATTATGCGATAAAATAATCGAAAGAGAATATGATTTGAATATGTGGGCCTACGCTCGCGTGAACACCGTAACGCCTAAGATGCTTACTAAGATGAAGCAAGCAGGTATCAATTGGGTCGCATACGGTTTTGAATCCGGCAACAAGCGGGTTTTGGAGAGCGTAAACAAAAAATATGACCTGAGCAGCATAAATGAAGTCGTGAAAATGACTTATAATTCAGGCCTCTACATTGTTGCTAACTTTATTTTTGGACTCCCGGATGATGACTTGGATAGCATGCAGGATACACTGGAGATGGCTTTACAAATCAATGCTGAATGGGCCAATTTTTATACCACAATGGCCTATCCAGGCTCGAAGCTCTACGAAGAAGCGGTAAAACAAGGCAAGAGGCTGCCTGAAACGTGGGAGGGATACTCTCAATATGGCTATGAATCCTTACCCTTGGCCACCAAGCATCTTAGTCCCGGCGAAATCTTGAGCTTTCGTGATTATGCGTTTCATGCATATTTTGAAAATCCTCGTTACTTGAGTAAAATAAGGTATCTTTTCGGTTTGGAAACGGTTCAACATATTAAAGAGATGGCTGAACACAAACTGCGAAGGAAGTACACCCAGTTTTAACTTCTGCAAGTAATCCAAAGAGCCAGAACAAAAAATGGAATCGAGACCAAAAATATCAGTTATCACTCCTTCTAAAAATGGTGCCAGATTCTTACGGGAAACTATAGACTCGATCTTACAACAAACCTTTACGGATTATGAGCATGTTTTGGTAGATGGAGTTTCTACTGATAACACTATCGAAATTCTCAAAGACTATAAAGATATAAGATGGATATCGGAGCCGGACGGATATCTTACGCAGGGAGCAACTCTCGTTCCTTATGGACAGAGACAAGGGTTTGACGGGGGGTAAAAAGCTCTATTTTGAACTGTTTGACCCCGGCTATAAGACCGTTGAACTGCCGTCCTTGGTAATGAGCCAATTTGTCTATCACCTTGCTCACGCTACACAGGTGGTCAATCCGCAGGAATTTACTCTGCGAAAGAGGACGGTGAGAAAATGTTATCGACTCGTCGATAAAATGATGGTATCTGAGAGGATACAAAATATACTTACAGATAATACGCTGGATAGCTAATAAAGTATTTAGAGAAAAAAGTGACCAAAACTGAAATTAAACCTAAGGCAAGGAAAAGTATCCACGAAGTTCTATTAGAATGGTTCGATGGGCAAGAGAGAGGTACGGTCTTAGACGCTCCGGCAGGTTATGGTCATCTTAGTCTGAAGTTAAAAGAACTGGGCTACGAAGTGATTGCCGGCGAAATTGAGCCAGAGATATTCGCGGTGCAAGACCTAAGATGTGTTTATACGGATCTGAACAGGCATATTGATGCACCCGAGAATGCCTTTGATTACGTCTGTTGTGTTGATGGGCTGGAACATATGACAGACCCGTATCAAGCTGTCAAAGAATTTGCGAGAGTTCTGAAACCGAAAGGGGTTGGGGTTTTCTCTATTCCGAATTATACCAACATCGAAAGGCGTTTGAAGTTTTTGCTGAGAGGTTACTTTACCAAACCTGTTAGTTACGAACGATATTTAAATGAAGGGGCGAATCTTTTTAATCTTCACAATTCTCCTATTACGATTACGATTTTAGAATTCATGCTCAAAATAAACAAGTTGGACATCGTTGAAATCAAAGAAAATGCACCTAAGCTTAAACAATATTTACTTGTACCACTTGTCGGAGTTTTTTGGTTGATAAATCTTTTTCGCAGTAACAAACAGAAATATAGGCATCGAACCGACCTGACATTGAATAGACGTATTATATTAGGCGGCAATAATTTGATAATCATTACCAGAAAGAGAGGGAAAATTAGCGAAGGTTTTATGAGGCTTTCTAAATGAATATTAAGAGAAGTTTATTAAAAAGAACCGTAAGAAAATACATTCGCATTGTTGATAAAGTAATGTCATCTTAAATGGTTCAGAGTGTACTTAATAGATGAGTCATCGGATACGTGATAGTTTCTAACTATCAGAAGTAGGTGTATGTCCAGAGCGAAACGCATCTTTTTTGTGACCGATACGAAAGACCTTACGGATTGGCTTTTGTTGCCTGTACTCCGCAAACAAGTCAAGGGCTTTATTCGCCTTGGGCACGATACCCAGATATTCAGCTATAACCGTGCAATTGACCGAGTCAGCCCGATCAAATGCGGAAAAAGGTTTAGTCGATTGTATAAGCCGCGTGTAGATGAATTGCTGGTCAAACAGATAAAGAATTACCAGCCAGACATTGTCTATGTTAGTTTCGCTAAGTTTCTGGATGACAGAACCATTACACTGATGCGGCAGGCTTCTCCTTATACGTCTTTTATTGGCATAGATGTGGATTTGTGGCCTGAGCTTCGCCAAAATCGGGTCCAAACCGCATCTAAACTTGATATGGTATTGACTACTTATGAGGGCAATGGTCAGCAAGCATTCAAAGACGCAGGTGTACATTGTGTCTTTATGCCTAACATGTGCGATTCTGACATCGAGCACAGGTATCGGGTTTCCCAAGAATGGAAGAGTAACATATTATTCACTGGGCTGTTGCGGCATAGACGTTATCCCACCGAAGAATTGAGAGTTGAATTGGTCACCAGACTTTCCAAAATGAAGAATTGCTCGCTGTACGGTTGTTGTGGTAAAGACTTTATTGGTGGGATACAGTATTTTTATGCCATAAGCGGTGCCAAAATAGCGCTGAGTATTAATGCCGTCAACAACGTCAGACTCTACCATTCAGACCGCTTGACCCAATATCTTGCCTGTGGCACTTTTGTCCTGGCTAAGGGAGTACCTGATTCCAACCTGCTCTTCAAGGATGGCGAGCATCTGAGATATTTTGAAACTATTGAGGAGTTTTTTGATTTAGCCGAATGGTATCTTAAGAATGAACAGGAACGTTTGAAGATCGCAAATGCCGGAATGAAATGGGCCCATCAGGAATTTAATTGCGAAAAGATAGCTAAATATACACTTGAAGCGATAGAAAACGGAACGTATAGGGCCCCGTGGATGGTTAATCCTTAAAAGACAATCTCCTGAACTGAGAGAATACCCATGAAATCAAAGCTAAGCATTTGCATACCCACATTCAATAGAAAAGACTATTTGAAACAAGCGTTGAACAGCATCTTTGCACAGACATACAAAGACTTTGAAGTGCTCGTGCTTGATGACGGCTCTACCGATGGCACTGAAGAAATGATAAAGACTGTCGGTTACCCAGTCAGATACTACTGGCAGGAGAATCGTGGCGATGCTGTCAGTCGCAACAGACTCATTGAGTTGGCTCGGGGAAGATTCATAACCTTTCTCGATTCGGACGACCTCTTGATGCCAGATGCCATCGAGAGAATGATGAAGCCAATGGAAGAAGAGACTGAAGACGTCATAGTTTATGGACCATACCTGCGAATAGACCAAAACGGAAATGTCTTCGGCAGGTGCAAACGAAGATTGTATAGTGGGTATGTTACAAGGTATCTATTTCAAGATATTTTTATTCATTCCTGCGGCTCTATGTTTCCGAAAAAGGCCTTGGAAGAAACAGGGGGATTTGATGAATCGCTTGCGTTTTCCAGTGATTATGATTTATGGCTGCGTTTGTCACTCAAATATCCCTTCGTTGCATTGTCCGAACCAACATTCAAGCGGCGTCGTCACTCAGCAAATCTCTCAGCCCTGTGTTCAAAAAATCAAATCATACAGTTGGGCGTTCTCGAGCGTTTCTATTATGAAAAAGGTGGCAGAGTTCTTGTCCCCAAAAGGATTGCTATGGGAAGGCTGAGCAGGATCGAACATAGGGTAGGAAAATGCTTTCTTAGAGAAAAAAACATCGATATGGCTGCTCATTATTTCCGTAAATCCTTTCGTCGCTATCCCAACATTAAGTCAGCATGGAGATTGGCTCGTGTAGTTTTTCGCAGTTTTTACAACTAAGTAACCTCAATCCGTGTTCGCATTCCTGGGCTTATGAATATTGCATTTCCCCACCTGATCTGTCCATTCTTTGCCCTTTTCAGGTTGTAAAGATTAAACAGTGTATAGCCATATTGCTCCAGAAAGCTGGTTAATTCGTGGGACATGCACCCTCCCTCATAATGAGGTGTGAACATTACTTCGGTGTAGATTAGGGAGACAGCATGTTTTGATAGTTTATCGCAAGCTCCTCTCAAAGCTTTTATTTCTGCCCCTTCTACGTCTAATTTCAAAATATCAATCTGTGATATATTTTCTCTATTGCAGAAGTTGTCTATTGTTGTAGTATCCACCTCGATTTCACCAATATTCTCAGCTTTCTCCGGATAATATTTTGGTCCATCCTTAGGCCTTGGAAAAAAGGAATTACATGTCAAATCTGCATTAACGTACAGTTTTATCTTGTTAACATGATCGGAAATGGCCATTTGGTAAGGTCTAACCCATTTGTTTACAGATAATCTCTCAAGTTTTTGAAAAGAGTCAGGGAAAGGCTCAAAGCAATAAATTGTTGCATTGGAAAAGAGCTCTCTGTAAGTTTTAGTTACCTCACCTATATATGCGCCCACATCAAAAATGGTCAACTGCTTTGCGTCATTAAAAAACCGCTTTTGCGCAAGGAAGGGGTCTTCCGATTTGGAAGTTGATTTTCGGGCTCTTAGCCAAGAACCGATTAGTTTTCTCATAGTCATTCTCAATTTGTTGCCTGAGTTAGGTTCAGCCTGAATTCTGCATTCAACCATGCTGCTGACTTGTTTCCCGCATGTTGTTCAAGCACCAAGTCAAATCTTGAAAAGAAACTGCGAAGAATACTTTCCGAGAAACATTATTGAATTCTTTATTTTTTCACTCGATTTCAACCGTTTCCTCTGGTCGAACAGCAAAACGAAAATAATAAAGCTAATGGTGCCTGAGAATATATTCAAAATATCTCTAACAATGACGCCTGGCTTGAAAACAAAGGCAAAAAGCCCCGTTGCAAATCTGCCCCTGTGTTTCCTAAAGTAAGTTAGCAAACTTGAATACACCATTATGCGTTTCTTGGCGGATACCTGTGCGGACGATTTGCCTCCTATATGTGTAATTACTGACTCAGGCACATATACTATCCTCCAACCGGCTTTTCTAATTCTCAAGCATAAATCTGCGTCCTCGTAATACATGAAGAAACTTTCATCCATAGGACCAACTTCCTCTATTACAGATAGCCTGACCATTAAGGCTGCGCCGGAAAGTTGCTCCACATCTGTCTGTTTGTCATAGTTGAAATCATCGGTCCTAAGCTTCTTGTAATGTCCCCGAAAAATGCCCAGCGGTCGGAAAACCGTCTTTCCATAAAGAACCGCTCGAAACGTAGGGACCCAGCCGACTGAAAGACAGGTTGTTCCATCGCTGTCCAGAAGTTTCGGCCCGCAAGCACCAGCATCTTTATTATCATCCATAAGATTGACTAAAACATCCAGTGAGTTCGGATGCACAATAGTATCTGGATTTAAGAAAAGTATGTACTCTCCTCGTGACTTTTCGATACCTTGGTTATTCGCTGCCGCAAAGCCGCGATTCTCGCTATTTGTGACTGTTACTACTTCGGGAAAATCTCTTTTGACCGCATCAACAGTGCCATCGGTGCTTGCGTTATCGACGACTATTATTTCAGATGCCCTTGAAGGTGGGTTCTTATACAACGACTCAAGACACGCAAGTACATCATCCCTCACATTCCAGCTCACTATAATAACTGACAATTTCATCAAACAATTAACCTCTAACTTTTAGGTCTGACAACGCAGGCAAAATGTATATATCTGACATCAGCAAAAGTGTTCAACAGCAGTGTGTTCAATACCCTAAAAGTCCTGCTCGAAGTGGGATGGATACCCTCTATCGACAAAATTTCAAACCCGAGGCTTTCAAACATCCTTAATATGCTCTTATACGTGAAAAATCTTAAATGAGTCTTATCCAATATACCCTGATCTAGGTAGTCCCAGTTGCCGTGGAGCACGAAGTCAACAAAGGTACGGTAATATCTAATATTAGGAATTGATGCTACAATAACACCCTGCTTTGTTAATTTTGTTTTAACAGCACATAACAATGAATAGGGGTCAACCAAGTGTTCCAAAATATCAAGGAAAAAAATACAGTCAAAATAATTATCCGGTATATCTTTAAGTGACTCAACTGCATCCGCATTAATTACCTTATCCACTTTTTTCGCAGCTTCCTGCGCTGCCCCTTTGTCTATTTCAACCGCCCAGGTTTCAGCACCAAGTCTCTTCTTAACCATAGCGGAAAACCCACCAAAACCACAACCAAACTCTAATGTTGTCTTTACATCCTTAGGTATGTATTTGAGCATGTTCTCCCGCGTGGCGCTGTAATAGCCATTGGGTTTATGCAGCATGTTTGTCAAATCTGCTTGCACGGGACGTTCCCCGATTCGCTTTGTCTTTGCTTTTTTCTTCATTTTCCTCTTGATCTTTACGAACTGTGAAAACAGCCTGCGTATTTCTGCTCTTGTTAGCTTTTCCGACAAAATTATTGCTTTATCAGAATTTGATTTGAAATTCACGTTTAAAATGTCCCAATCCATATGTTCATTTACCAAATCTCTCGCTTTTGCATAGTCCCAAACAGGCGTTCCAGGAAATGGCGTCAAAACATATAGATCAAAACTAAATAGTTGGTTTTCCTTGATAAACGAAAGTGTCTGTAGGATATCCTCCCTACTCTCTTGTGGCGAACCGATAATGAAACTGGAATAGGGTTCGATTCCATGCTTTCTGAATATTGTGATAGCGTTTTCATGGTCCTTTATAGATATATTCGGCCCCTTGAGGTACTCCAAAGTATTAGGTGCCCCTGACTCAAGTCCCATACCAATAGCTTTCACGTTCATTTTCTTTAGTAACAAAACTAATTCGTTGGTAGCTGTATTCGACCTGACGTTGCAAGTAAATTTCACTTTACCTATAATGTCCTCCTCTTTCAGTAGTTCTAATATCCTTTTCACTCTTGCCTTATTAGCTGCAAAAAGGTCGTCGGCGAAGGCTATCACTCTCACTTTATATTTATTGACGAGAAGCTTGACTTCATTAACAACGTACTCAGCTGAAAAAAATCTGACTTTGCCCCAAAAGCGACACGAGGAGCAAAAGGTGCACCGGTAAGGGCATCCTCTTGAAGTAAACATGTAGGTAGACTCATTTATTTTGAGCAGATCCCTTGCAGGCATTATTATGCTATCCAAAGGCGCTGTTGGCTTTCCTTTTTCTGTTACAACAATTTTATCTTCTCTATCTCTAAAAACAACTCCATCAAGTTTTGCCAATTCTTTCTTATCGAAATACCCTTCTTTTGTAAAGAGATTGAAAAGGTCGACAATTGCTTCTTCACCTTCACCAATAACCCCCACATCCATATCGCGTGTCAATGTGGATGGTAACGCCGAAATATGCACACCGCCCACAATAACTGGCAGATTGTATTTTTTCGCAATTCTGGCATATTCGATTGCCCAATTGTAGTTTTGGCTCACTGATGAAATACCAATAATGTCCGGGTTAAATTCCTTTATTTCCTGCTCAACAGCTCTATCGACAATTTTGAATTCAATACAGTTTGGACCAAACTCTTTCCTCAATGAACTTGCTAAGTAGCCTAAACCTAATGGCGGAAGAGCGGTTGCAATCTTGTCTGCCACATCAATTGCGTTAATAAACATAATTTTAGTTGCCATTTTACTGAGTCAATGCCAAACTAATTGTTTGATTAAAGTAAGTCACGCCCCTTTTATAAAAGCACGGCTCTGAAGTGAGCAACTTTGGCCTCAGATGCTCATATACTATCATGACGAAGACTTCTGAAGTTCAGGCCTGCTTTTAGCAGTTTCCGCACTTTCTTTCGTCTGCGTTTTCTTTTGAATCGGGCAATTCTGTATCCTATTAGACCCTTCAACCCGGATTGCAATTTGAGCATTTTACATGTGGTTTGAATGACAGCCAAGGGCGGATTCTTATCTTTCCATTTCAGATAGAGTCTATCCGTCGCCTCAACAAAGTTGCCGTCAACTTTCCCCGAAGAAAGATGCTGAACAGGTGCGTCTATGGCAAAGTTGCTTAGTCCTTTAGCTAATGCCTGAACGCAGATATCCGCACCGTACATGTGAAATCCTCCAAGATTTTCGTCGAAACACTGCCCACTATCCCGTTTTATAATTAGACAATGTTCATCAAGAGACTGCACTTCGGCTGGCAAAGGCAGACAATAAAAATGTCCACTGGGGTCAATTATATGTCCTGCGAACATTCCATTTTTAGCAATGCCAAACGTACCAAGAACACCCCACTTCTTATGTGTTTTTTCCACAATAGATATTTGCTCGAATAGCTTTTCAGTCCATTTTTGTGGAAATATTACATCCTGATGGCAAAAAACTACCAAATCACCCGTGGCTCTTTTAAGTCCCTTGTTAAGCGCTGCAGGTGCAGAGAAACTGTTCAGGGGATTGTCAATTGGGATCAGCTCAACTGTTCCATCTCTTTGTTCCTGTCGGAAAGAGTTCACAACACAGGAATTATACTTCCGAAGGTCGTTGACACAGCTAACCACACTAATCTTTGCCAAAACCGTTTCTCTTCCTTGTGTGATAATTTAATTTCACATCCACTTTATCAATTACCGCTACTGCTGAGATGTTTTTTGTCTTTTCCAAGAGCGGCTAAGTCTTTTGTTCGTCTGAGGTTGCACGTCCAAGTCCATTTGTGCACTTTCATCCCGTCGAGGTCTGTTAAGACGGGGCCGTTGTCTGTAATTAAGATATTTGTATGTTTCAAATCACCGTGAGTGATGCGGTATTTCCACAACTTATCAAGCAGTTTCACAACCTGCTGAATTTCATTTAGCCGTCGCTGCTCTGTGACATTATCATCCCGAAGAAAGTCATATAGTTTCTGCCCTTCAACATATTCAGTTACCAAATAAGATTTCCATATAAGTAATCCTCTACGATGTTCAATGTAAGCTAATGGTCCCGGGGTAGCTATGTTCAGTGCCTCAAGGTGATGAGTGTGTAACCACCCTTTACGTGCACGAGATTTCTTTACTGTATGACGCAGTGAATGAATAAATCCCTTATGATTATATCGTTTGACCACTACATCTTTATCGTTCCATGTTATGCGGGACACATAGCATGTATCGCCATTTTTAAGAATCTGTCCGGCATCCATCAGCGTATCTATTTGTTCAATAAAACCAAGTGGCTCGGCATCCTGATAAAAAATCCTGTCAAAGACGGCAATATATCTGCCGGTCTTAACTCGTAAATGTCTTTTACTTGTTCTCAGGCACTTTTTCAGTCCTTTTCTGAGCGTTCTTTTTCTATGCACAGCTAATTGTTTTTGGAATGAGCTCTCATCCAGCTTTCCAAAATGCCATCCGCGGGCTTTGAAATACTCCTTACAGAGCGTTGAGATGGATTCTGTATTAGTATCCGGTAAACAGCACGCTAACATAGCTAACTGAGGAATACTGCTTTTTCTACCAAGCTCTCGCTGCGAAAATCGCATCTGTCCGGTATCAAGCGCAAAAACCTTATCGCCTCCCAACAAAAAATTTCCCAAATGTAAATCTTTTTGCAAAACCCCCTTGTTGTGTTGTTTGGCCAACTCCTTACAGACCAAGACCAACAGGTCAAGCTTCTTAGCTGGTTCGTGTGTTTCTTGAAATACATCCAAAACCGTTGATGATTCAGCTATCTTTTGAACTACAACCGTCCATTGCCCATCTTCTGTGTGTCCATAAAACAAAGGCTCCGGTGCGCTCAATCCACGGCTCACCAGCAAGCTCAATCCTTTCCATTCTCGTTTGAGATGGCGTCTTGCGCTAATCTTGTGTGAGAATACCTTTGCAATCACACTTTTGCCGTTCCACATGGCGTCATAAACCTTTCGTTTGCCGGGAATAACTCGCAAAAGAGCGGTACATAATAAACGTTCCGTACGTTTCTCCGGATAAGTGCGTTTGATTGAAAGTTGGAATGGAAATTCAGCCATACGGTTTCACTTTAGCGTACGTATTCCAGCGAAATTATAGTACCTCAACACCCAAAAATTGTTATGCCTAATTGATTGGCAAGTTTTATTGTCTCGGGTTTGTCGATAATTATCGTCTTGGCTGCTTCCACTACCAGACATTTGCCGCCGTTTTTGTCTAAACTTTTGATAGTATCGGGGCCCACACACGGCACATCAAATCGCATATCCTGCTGGGGTTTGGAAGCCTTGATTAGTGTCCATCCTCCCGATTTACAGAATCGGCCCGCTCGCTCGATCATCTCCGCCGTCCCTTCTATTGCCTCGACAGCTATTACTTCTTTGTCCTTTACCACAATCGCCTGGCCTATGTCCAGCTCGCCGAGCTTTTTCACTATTTCCCAGCCGAATTCAATATCATCTTTAGCCCACGGTCGCAGTGATGCAGTTGTCATCACACCCGCCGTTGCCAGGTGCTCTTTGCAATACATAATTGAATTCTCCAGTACTATCCCGCCGCTCGCTAATTCGTCGGCCAGGGCACATAGGACCGAATCCGTGAGTTTGTTTTTATTGCGCAGCCGCCAGTAGTATATTCTAAATGCCCGCCAGTCAGGCAGATACCGCAGGGTTCGCCAGGGCGTGAAAAGTCGTCCCTTGGAAACCCGCCCAACCATAATCGTTCTGGTTACGCTGTGCTTTCTTAACTTTCGTATCCAGGCCCCTGGCCGGGCAAGCGCAACTCTGTAAAACACATCAACTTCGTCAGCCAGGCTATGCTCAGCCGTTTCCGCAAGTCCGACACAAATTACCCTTAACCCCGCCTGTTTGGCGCCGGCGGCTACAAGAAAGGGCAATCTGCCCTCTCCAGCAATTAAGCCAAGCACATCTCCTGCCTCGTATCTCGTATCTTGTATCTCGCTCAAGGAAATGTCCTGTTCAAAATTCGATACACTTGTCAGAAGTCAGAAGTCGGAAGTCAGAAGTCAGAAGTCGGAAATCAGAATCTGTCTTCTGCCCTCTGTCCTCTGTCATTTGTCCTCTGTCCTCTGTTCTCTGTCCTCTGTTTTCTGTTCTCTGGTAGGTGAGGCAATTTGTTCAATCCGGTTCTGGAGGTCACGAATACTTTGCCGCATCTCAGGCAGGTATTGTATTATGCCGTATGCTCGCCTGCCCTGGTTTGCTTCAATAGCCGGCGCACCCAAAAGCACTTTGCCATCTGGAATATTGTTAATAACACCAGCCTGGGCTGCAATCGTAACATTGTTTCCGATGTTGATATGACCCACAATACCGACCTGTCCACCGATTGTGCAATGATGTCCGAGGGTAGTCGAGCCGGCAATTCCTACCTGGGCCACAAGCAAACAATGTGGACCGATTCTTGTGCCGTGACCTATCGTAACAAGGTCACCCAGCTTACTACCCTGGCCTATAACAGTATCGCCAAGTGTGCCGCGTTCGATCCCACAACAAGCACCGATTTCAACATCATCTTCTATAATCACAATACCAGTCTGTGGTATTTTGTGGTGTGTGCCCTTATGGGTGGCGTAGCCGAAGCCGTCTTCGCCGACTGTCGAATTCGCGTTTATGATTACACGATTTCCTATTTTGCACCCATCGTAAATAGTAACGTTGGGATATATTATACTGTCATTACCAATTTGCACATCTTGCCCAACGTGCACACAGGGGTAAATTATGCAGCCGTCACCGATCTTTGCCCCATCGGCTATTGTTACAAAATCATGAATGTGGCAGTCTGCGCCAACTTTCGCGCTATCGGAAATTGAGGCCCGTTGGCTAATACCTACCTTTTTGTGCTTACGATGCCCGTGCAGCAGCACCATTATCTGCATAAAGGCATAGTAAGGGTCCTCGGCTATCAGAAGGGGAACCGAAGTGGTGGGTGTTTCTTTGCCCACGATTACCGCACTTGCCTTGGTCGTCCGCAGTTGCTTCTCATATTTGCGGTTGGTTAGAAAGCTAATATCATCTTTGCCCGCCCGCGCAAGTGTCGAGGCTGACTTGATTTTCACATCAGGGTCGCCGCAGACCCTTCCGGCTACATATTCGGCTAATTCGCCCAAAGTTCTTTCCTGCATATAAAAACCTTTATGAAGTCGGAAGTCAGAAGTCGGTTCTGTCCTCTGTCCTCTGTTTTCTGTTCTCTGTTACACTCAATTGCCATAACTCATAGGGCAATACCAAGACCGGGATATTATAGCAGAGAAACTGGCCCGTGGTCAACCCCGTTAAGAATATCCTTTTTCTAATGTATCAGTACCCATTTAGAATTTCTAACGGGGTCAACTGCTCGAATCTATCTCTGTTGAAAAAAGAGTTTCTCCCGTGGTATTTTAGACCATCTGGTCAGAATGGGGCTTTCGGACATTCATTACGCCATCAAAACATCCAAAAGCTCACGCTGCAGGCTCACTGAGGGCTTCTTGGCAAAAGCTGCGGTATTTTTCACAAATACCGTTACGGCTGGCCCAGTGGGTTTGTACACAGCCGGATTAGTAGGACCAAAAACAGCTAACGTCCTGACCCCCAACGCGGCAGCCAGATGCGTAATCCCGCTGTCGTTGCCGACGAACACATCCGCACAGCTCAAAAGCCCCAATACCTGTGCCAAGGACAAATCGCTCAAGTACCTTGCGACGCTGCTTATATTCTTAATTGTTGCATCACTGAATCTGTCCAGCTCAGCGGGACCCAATAAGAATATCACATCGATGCCTTCTGAACCAAGCTCTTTGGCCACAGCCAAAAAATTGTCCAGATGCCAGCATTTACTTGGTCCACCACTGCCCGGCTGAATAACCACCAGTCTCTTACCAGGCTCAAGGCCTGTTTCTTTCAGCAGTTCTTTACCTCGGGCTATATCCACCTCGGTTGCTTTTATTAAACAATCGCCGGGCCGAGCCTGCCGAGGCTGTAAAGATAAACCGCTCTGGCTGATAAAATGCTGTATGTAAAAGTCGGTTAAATGTCCGGAGAAATCTTTTGGCGGATTCAGAGACAGGGTTATAACTTCCGCACTGTGGCTGCAATGGGCGGCGAAAATCAGGTTTTGTTCAAAGTTGCTGCCCAGCTCACCTAAAAATGTCACAATCCAGGCATAGCCGGAAAATGTGTTTATCAAAGGGTCTCTGTCCTTGAGGTCAAATGCCTTCGTATCCACAAACAATCGATGTAAATCTATTGAATCTATGGAACTAATGCCGTCAATACAGGTTCTGCCCGGTAAGATGCCGACATATTCACTATGCCCGAGAATATCAACGCCGCCCAAACCGAGAACGTCTTTCATAAACGCAGCTAACGGCAGTGTCAATATAGAATCGCCAATCGCGCCCGGCTGCAATATTACCCCTCGCTGCGCTTTCCACGCAGCTTCAACTCCCTTTTCCCTGAGCAGGTCTAAAATGTTGTCGGGTGTCTGCATATCTGACAGTTGGTTAATTGGTTAATTTGTTAATTGATTATCAGGAAAGTGCCTAACTAGTTCCTGTTGCGGAAACAGTATTTGTCATTCCCGCGGAAGCGGGAATCCAGCTTTTTCGCTCTGGACCCCTGCTTTCGCAGGGGTGACATCGTCGGTTTTTGCTTTCCGCAACAGATACTAACTAAATAGAAGAAAACCGAGTGGTTTATCGTTGTCGAAGCTGGTATCGAAACTCGAGGCCGGAAACTTGAAAAAACGAGCTTCGAGTTTCCAAGACGAGCATCGATACGAGCATCGACAACCTTAAACGCCTGATGTCCTGAGGCACTTTAGCTCACTTTAGGCACTTTTAACTATTTCCTTCTTCTACTTTGTCAATCCATCCGCCGCCAATAAGCCTGCTGTTGTTTCCTTCCTGAACATAGAAAGCAGCTACTTGGCCCGGCGTTATAGCCGAATTTGGCTCATCAAACTCAACAGCAACGCTGTTTCCTTGCGGAGAAACCCTTGCGGGAGCGCCTCTATCGTTGTAGCGTATTTTCACCTTCGCCCGAAAAGGCGACATCGGCTCATCGGTAAGCCAATTTACCCCTGTTGCCCAAAGTTTGCTGTGCATAACTTCTTCTTTCGGGCCAAGCGTAACCGTATTACTTTCGGCATCAATCTTCACCACATAGTAAGGCTTGCCCATTGCAACTCGCAGCCCGCGCCGTTGACCGATGGTGAACCTGTGCACGCCGTTATGTTCCCCGAGAACCTTGCCGCTGCTATCGATAATATTTCCTTTGCGGACAAGTTCCGGGCACCGCTGCTCAAGCACAGCTACATAATCATCGTCTGGTATAAAACATAGCTCCTGAGATTCAGCCTTATGTTCAATACCTAAACCGAACTTTGCCGCCATTTGACGCGTCTGGTCCTTGGAATAGTTACCCATCGGTAAGATAACGTAAGGTAATATCTCCTTATTAATCATTGACAAAACGTAAGACTGGTCTTTAGCAGCATTAAGACTCTCGTACAAGCCTATATGGTTATTGTGCTCAAGAATCCTTGCATAATGACCCGTGGCAAGCAACCCGGCTCCATTACTTCGTGCAAAATCCCACAATTTCCCGAATTTAATATACCTGTTGCACAAAACGCACGGGTTTGGCGTCCGAGCTTTTCTGTATTCACTGCAAAAATAGTCGAGAATTCGCTCAAAATCCCTGCGAAAGTCCAGCACATAAAGTTTTATACCTAATTTTTTGGCGACATGTTCGGCCTCTGCCTGCGCATGGTGGCTCTCGTCGCAGGTAATCATAAATACGCCTGCACAATTGAAGCCATTCCGGTTCAGTAATGCAGCGGCGGTCGAGCTATCAACTCCGCCGCTAACCGCAACAAAAACTTTTTTTCGCTCAGCAACCATTTTGTAAATATTTCACCAGCGAAGCTGGTTCCGGATCGAAACCCGCCGTTGGCGGGTACTTTCCTTCAGGCGCTTAATTTTTAACCTGTTCGCTCTGAATGGATTTAAACGATTTCAATATGAACCAGCCCAGAACCAGCGCCATCACCACCATAATTACCAACAGCAAAACCTTATGCTTTTCTGTCCAGGCAACAGGTTTCTCCTCAGCTTGTCCAAGCAGCGGATTGTCGGTAATACCGCTCAGCTTAGCCACCCTTGCTTTGACCTGTAGCGGATTGCTCAGTCTGTGCCCGAGGTCATATCGCGGCGTTCTTGCTGATTCCGAGCCGACATAAAGTGTAGGCGCGACATTATCAATATTCGCAAACACTATCTTGTGCGCTATCATCTTCGCAGATGCCGACTTTACGACGACAGGCCTGTCATCGTAGTTCTTGATTGTAATTTTTAGATACCTGTGAACACGCCTGCCTGAGGGAATACGTAAAGCCAGCCTTTCACGCTTTTGCCCGTTGGCCTCGGCATATCTGTAAATCGTGTTACTAATTATTCTTTCCCACTTTACCTCAACGGTTCTGGTACGCTGTCTGTTATCTTCGCTGTAAACTTTGACCTCGCGCGTTTCCGCATCTCTGCCTTCGACAGTAACATATCTGTAAAACGAATCGTCAGCGACATCGAATTCGATTTCACTTACCGGCAGACGGCGATATACAAGGTCATACACGTAAATACTCGAATTGCTTTTTTCATCTTCGCTTTGCTCTATGAGTGCCATCTCTACAGGGTGACGCTCGGCGAAGCTCTTCTCAATCTTAAATGCTCTTACTTCATCGATAACAGGACTTTTTTCTTCTGTTGCCATTGGCCAAACAGTAATCCGCAGATAACGGTAATCATTCTTCGGTAAATCAACCTGCTCGAATCGTCTATCGTAAGTAACTGCAAAAATATACGCGCGCTCAACTAATGTAAAGAATTCAATATTGTCACTGGAACCCTCAACTTTGACGGCTCGTCTGAAGTTGTTTCCCCGTGTCATAACCTCAATGGAATTCTTCACTACCTTCTTCCCAAAGTCCAGCGTTACCATAGCCGTCCTGTCCGCGCTTGTAGAGCGGTTTATTACCGCCGGCTCATACTTTCGCTCCTCCGTAGTATCCTTTGGCTTAACCAGCACGTACGGGACCTCCTCATCGTGGGCGTCCACAAGTCGAATATCTCCTAAATTAGGTCTCGCTGCATTGTAAACATCGGGTGTAAGTACCAATTTGCAGTACTCGCCGGTGCCGTCTTCAATAGTAACCTCAGCTTGATATTTCCACTCAGACAGTTCAAGCGCAAAAACACTGCTTACTATGCAGGCCAGCAGCAGGGCTGTGGCTGTGAGCAAAATTCTTGATCTTGTCATCTTAAGCCTCGCAATTACTTATCCATACTTTCCTCACCTAACATTGCTTCGAAAAAGCCCTTCTTTCTTACATATTGATAAAGATAAGACACTCCCACTAATGTAACTCCTGTCGCTAAAAAGGCGGCAATTCGGTACACCTTTTTTACCTCCATCGTATCCCAAATAAATACTTTCACCAATAGCAGAGCAAACAATCCCAGCGCAATATACCGTAATATCTTGCTCTTCCACCAGAACCCCACCGTCATTAAAACCGCTCCATAAACCGCCCACATCACCGATATATACATATGCGATAAGAATTTCCAGTTGGCGATTCTTTCCGCAAATCGGTTCCGGCAATACCAGTAAAGGTATATTTCTTCCGTCAGTAACACCCACAGCACGAATATCCCCGCCAGTGCAAACGCAGTTGCGAACATCCGATTGTATTGCTCCTCTTCAAGTTCCTTGCTGAGCAGCCAACCGGCTGCGAAAAGTGCCGCAACGAACACAAGGACTATCCCAAAATCCAGGTTCGCAAAGATCACGAAGCTGCTGATGTAAAACTCACTGAATTTTACCATCGTAAAAATCGCCCCCGCCCCCGCCAAAATCATTGCCAAAACCCTGCATACCATCCCTCGTGGACAAATCGGCCGAACAAGTAGCAACAGCGGAAACCCTGTAAATATTATTACCATCCCCTTAAAGAAGTTTGAGGCAGCACTTTCCGCCGGCTTATAATGGCAATGCCAATACCACTCCATTGCTACCGCCGCCATTAACAAAAGCGTTGTGGCCGCATACAGAACTTGTGCAATTGGTCCTCGCTGGTCTTCTGGCAATTCTGAGGTCCTTCTGTATATAATATGACACACAAGCAGCGCGCCTGCCACAAAACACCACGTCCCAAAGGCACGGTTGAATACCAAGTCGAACGCTCCCGGATGCATTGGTAGCCGATACAGCAGCTCGCCGAAACTTAATAAAAGTGCAACGGCCCCTCCAACCTGTGTCCAGATGCTGCGATACCGCAGCCCGATTACTACCAATATCACACCTTCCACCGCCCAGGCCATTGCTATCGCGTACATCTTCAGGTAGAGAGGTACCGCAATCGTCAGGAAAAACAACCCAATCACCAGAAGCGCCAGCCGCAAATTCAGGTCATCTTTGCACCGCCTGATTACCACCGACATCATAACCAAATGTGCCGCGCACAACACCAGAGCACAAAAAGCGAGCGGCGTGCGGTATTTATCAAACAAAATAGTCCACAGGTAATAAAACGTCACCGCTGCATTTGCCAGGACAAGATACACATCTTCCTTTTGGGCTTTGACCTTTTTTACCAGTTCGTAAAGTATCGGCAGCACAAGGTAAACTGCGAAGAATATGCCAAGCCACGCCAATGCGACGGCCATCTGTTCCGGCATTCCTTCAGCTAACCGAATCGTGGGCCGGTAAAATTTCTCAAACCACCCTATATAGAGCAGAAATGTGCCGGCGAAAGCAAGAACGTTCACAGCCCGCCACTTCCGGTAGTATGCGCACAGCATCGCACCGACACCTAAAATCAGGACATAAATGAACAAAGGTATCGGCAGGTTTTCTCCCGTCGAGACTATCACCGGCGTCAAAAAACCGCCGAGCAAAGACAACAATGCAACCACAATTTCATTCAGGCTTACCGCGTAAAGCATCGCCGCCGCTGTAACAAGTATTGCAAGGATAAAAGCAGGTACTGAATTGATTAGCTCGTAATATCGATAGGCAGAGAAAACCGCTGCGTACAGTATCGCAAATCCCAAAGAAGTTACACCTTTAGCTACAATGCCGTAACCGCGCCGTCTTGTTACCTCACCCACTGCCAGAGCAACTAGTCCTGAAATGACAGTAATAATCACTCTACCCCTTGGGCCTATCCACCCACTGTCGTACGCATACTTGAGGAAAAATCCAACACTAAAAATTACCGCAATAATACCTGCAATAAGAATCCACCGAGTACCAATCCGCTGCTCAAGCGTAATAGTTTCTCGACCAGCAACTTTTTTCTCCCTGTCCTTGATACGTTCGGCGGCGATCTTAAGAAGCTCTTGCCCGACTTTTTTCGGCTCTTTAAGTTCCGTTGCTCCAACTGCCTCTATCGGCCGCTTCTTTTCCTTTTCCGTCACCTCAACTCGCTTTTCGCTTACCGCCGGCCTTGCAACCTCTTCTTTTCTTATTGGCTTTTCTACTTTCCCAAGTGGCTGACGATACATTTCTTTTATCTTATTCAAGGCGATAATGCTGATGATTAATGCAACTGGCCCGCATACAATACAACCGACGGCCAGCAGAATTAAAAGAATGATGAAACCTTCCATTTGCTCCACTTCTTAAAATAGCCGCCTTTTTTCAATTTCTATTTGCGCTTAATCGAGATTTACGATTACTTGGGCTAATCTTGAGGATAAATAATTATCCGGTCGTGGATAACAGTTACTAAATCGTCTTTACCATCACCTGTTACGTCAGCGACCTTTAACTCTCGCGGCTCTACGCTGGGCTTAGAGGGCCCCTTATCGCGGTAACTTTTTTGCTCGAATATCTTAAAACGCATCGCAGGAATCGGCTTGAGACCGGCATCAAGCGCAAGTATTTCAATGTGATTGCGCCTGTATTCTACCATAATAATGTCGGTCCGGTCATCACTGTTTATATCTCCTGCTGTAAAGTTGCCGTATATCCCATCTTTTATTTTTGTCTCATAACTGAATTGCTGCTCCAAATGCTGCGCAATATTGCCACCACTCGGCGGAGTTATAAGTGCAAACTTCGCACTGTCGAACAGCAGCAGGTTCTGACTTTCGTTGGCTGTCAGCGATGCAAACAGGATTTTAAGATGTACTGCAGCGTTCCACTTGCCGATGTCTAATTCCTTTTCGAACCGATAGGTCTTGTCGGTTATAGAAGTTTTAAGTATCTGAAGCTGACCTTTACGACCGTCCAGCAGCAAAATTGCGGGTCTGCTTTCCAAACACTCGCCGTAAATATCAAAAGCAGCAACAGCCGATATTTGGTTCTCCGTACTTTTGGCATTGTATTGGTCGATAACATTCCACCGTTGGCCATTCGAGAAAACCAGGCTTCTTGCGAAGTTCTTTTGCGCCACCAGCAGCTCTTTGCCTGCCTTGCCGTCAACATTGGCCAGGGCAATTGAACGCAAACTCGCATCTTTAATCAAACTGGCCTGCGCTTTCGGCGAGTCAACTACTTCAAATTTCCTCTTTTCTGTCTGACGAACTAATATGGGGAGCTCATAGCTGACAAATATCAGAACGTCCTGTAAGCCATCCTGGTCAACGTCAAGCACTTTCAGGCCGTCCGGATTAGAGCTAAGCTTCTTAAGCTCTAAAGCAGGCCCGGTTTCACCGACTTTTTCGGCAATCTTAGACTTTCTACCTCTACCCTTTGTCAGAACAGTTCGCCGTTTTTCTGTTGCTGACAGATTGTAGATTGTTCTGAGGCTTCTAATATTGCTGCTGTCTATGGATATATAAAGGCAGTCCACGCTGCCGTCGTTGTCAACATCGGCAAGCTCCATCGCCACCGGCTCACCTGTTAAATCGACAGGCTGCGGGAATGATAACCTGTCGTCTTCAAACTTAGTTAAGCCAATGACCTTTTCCTTAACGCTCAAAACACCCAATTCGGTTTTCCCGTCTTCGTCAATATCCACTGCGGATAAGCTCGTAATATCGGCAAAAGCAGGAAATCTAACCGGTTCAGCCAGTCCAAGCCCTGGCATTTGTTTATAAAAGATAAGTTCTGCTGCGCCGGGGTCGCTAATTGTTACGTCAACCAGGCCGTTGCCATCGAAATCGCCGATTACCAGGTCGCGTTTCGTATCTCCTTCGCCTGAAGCAAGAGGGTAGAATAGAATCGGCCAATCGGCATCATTCTCGTTTACAACGGCAAGTTTGTAACAGATTAACCGCCCGCTTCTGCTGTCAACAGCTAATATTTCCTCACCGGCCACACCATCGAGGTTATGAAGTTTAAGTGGAAACGGCCTTTGAATAAAAAATTGCTCTTGAGGGCCAAGCTGTCCCGTTTTAAGGCCTAATCGAACGTGTACCGGCTTTTCTATATCATTGGTTATAAGTATAAGGTCGTTTATATTATCTCCGTTCAAATCGCCGACTTTGAGACTTAATGTTTGTGCAGAAGTAGGATATTTTACAGGCTCAGCCAACCCCCATTGCTTCTTGCGAAGCAAGATATGGGGGGCCTCTTTTTGAACAACGATATAAACACCATCGCGACCGGCCAGTGCCAGGTCATCAGCACCATCATTATTCAGGTCGGCGCACGCTAACATATTGGAAGTTAAAAGACCGTCATCAATCTTGAATTTCTTTATTGTTCGCCAGCTCAATTTAAGGCCCAGCCTTGATTTTGGCTTATCCGTTTCAGCACCGTTGGCCCTTTGCAACATCACATACAGCCCTTTCGGCTCGCCGTAAAAAGCCAAATCCTTCATTCCGTCAGAATTAAAATCTCCACAAACCAGGCTATACACTTTTTGTGAGACTGCTACACCGTGTTTCTCGAAACGAGTAGGGGGGGTGATTGTATTTACATCTATGTCATTAGGGTCAACGGCTACTTCTGTTTCACCCGGCCCAACAGCCTCTTTTTGAATCAGCAGCTCTATCTTGGCCTTTCCGTTGTTAACAATCACAATATCATTTCGGCCGTCGCCGTTAAAATCAGCAATCCTTAAGTCTTTTATCCCCCAGTCTAATTTGATTATCTCTATTTCTTCAAACCCATAATACTCCGAGAGAGCAATGACCTGGGCTTGCTCTGCATTGGCAGCGCCAAAAACGACACCTATGAAAATAGCTACAATTACAACCTTAAATATCCGCATAATAAGAACCCTTTTTAGAATTTACCTCTTCATCTATATAGCAACAATATACATACTCACACTGATAACATCAATAGCAAACTCGTATCTAACTCATCGCGAATCTTATTTCGTTCTGTTGGATTCGGTGTTCGATATTCGATGTGTAACCGTTGTTTTTCAAGCCTTTGGCGGCTGATTTCCAGGGGGATTGTCCGACCTGTTTTTCTCCGTCTGCGATGGCCTTATCTACTAATGCCGAGACGGGTAAAGTCAGCACTTAAGATGACCCTGCTATTCTGTGGGATGCCCCAAAATCAGTTCATAAACGCTCTCAATGTTGCTTACTGTTCTGGTCCAGCTAAAGTTCTGTTTTACATAAGCTACGGCCTTGTGCTTTACTTTTTCTTTAAAGCCGTCTCTGATGAATGTAGTTACTTTCTCAGCTAAGGCTTTGTAATCGTCTGATTCAATCAAACAGCCTACCTGCTCGTTGATTGTCTGCCTGAAGCCTTCAACATTGCTTGCAATAATCGGCGTGCCGCAGGCCAGGGCCTCTAACGCAACCAGCCCAAAAGGCTCAAATCTTGAAGGAGCAGCTACAACATCAGCGATATTAAATAGCTTGACCATTTGCTGATGGTTTTGGCTGCCGAGGAAGTAAATATCGCTCAATTTTAATTTTTTCGCTAATTCCTCTAATTGTTCTCTTAAATCACCATCTCCTGCGACAAGGGTTATTGGCCTTTCGTTCTCCTGGGAATAAATCTCGGCTGCTTTGAGGAGGGTATCAAGCCCTTTTTGAGCAGTTAATCTTCCGCCGAAAAAGACCACAGGTCTGTCCACATCTTTAACAGAATAACTTTTCAGCAGAGTCCTTTTGTTTATCTCAAGAGGTTTGAACATATTGGTGTCGGTACCACTTTTGACAATTATTATTTTTTGAGGGTCAATGCCGTAAGCACCGATAGCTTGTTCTCTTTCCTGCTCGGTCAAAGCCATAATAATCTGTGCACTGCGAATCCCGCACAGGGTAAGTTCTTGATACTCTTTATATTTTTTGAAGGCGTAATACTCAGTTCCGTGGAGCGTTATGACATAAGGTATATCAAATTCTGTAAGGACCGAAGCAATGACCCAGCCGTGATGAACATGGACAATGTCTGGCTTAAAGCCGGAAATCCCCTGTCCAATCTTTCTGCGAAAAGCCTGAACGTAGGTTTTTCTTTGCGCCTGGTTTAGCTCACCAAATTTCTTTCCTTTGCTCAGTGGGTGAGAGGCAAAAACCGGAAAATCAAAATCAAGGTCGTATTTCTCATCCTCACCGTTATTGAATAGAACCGCCTCGGCATAATACTCCTTTTTCGGAATGTAGTGGTCAGAGCAGAGTACTCTGACCTCGTGCTCTCTTTTTATCAGGGACAGAGCAAGATTATCAACGTAAATTCCTGTCCCCGCTCCCTTTAGGGGAAAGTGCAGCATTTGATAGATTTTCATCGTAAACTACTTTACTCAAACTGACCGATTCTTCGTGTCATTCCCGCGCAAGCGGGAATCCACATTACTGCTACGGTTTTGGATTCCTGTTTTCACAGGAATGACAAACTGTTTTATGCTCCTGTCAAGAAAGAACTTACGTCAAAGTTGAGCTTAAAATCGGTCAGTTTGAGTGCTTTATGCAATACATTTTTTTGGTTCAAAATTTTAATCAAGCAATAACTTGCTGCCGGCTCTAACCCATACTTTTTTCTATGCATCTGCGGTTTTTCTTCTATGAATGTTACAATCACCTGCTTCTCGGTGCTCGCCGAATCCGCAGAGCGATATCGTCAGCATACTTAGGTGAAGGCAGTGTCCGATTGCCATTGGCGTGGCGAAACGTCTCCTTTTTGTCAACCTTTCCCGTTTTTGTGTTCACCCATTCTGCTCTGTAAGTTCCCTTTGGCAGCTCCACGATTAGTTTCGCTTCACTGCCGCCATTGATGTAAATGGCATAAGCACGGCCCACCTGGACCAGGGCACGTGCGGTTGCCTTATCGGGAATCCCGCCTTTGATGACTGAGTTGTCCGGCTTCATTCTGATAAAGTCGAAGCTGTTGATGAAATCCTTGAGAATCTCCAACTGCTTTTGTAGCGCCAGCCCACCGCCACCCGGGGCATTGATTTTTGCCGTTCCATCTTCGTGACCAACTGTGAACGAGTAGTCGAGGTTATCATAGACTGCTCCCCCGGCGATGATAAAATCCCAGCCTTCCAGCCGATATGGCTTCGGCTCGCTGCCTGCAAAGCCCGTCTCATCGTCGCCGATTACTTTATTCAAGCCGTAGTTCTCGGTAACAGCTTTTGGTGGCTTAGCATAATGGAAATTGAAAATAGACACATTAGGATTCGGGTTGACCACTTTTTTGGATTTGTTAGCGATGTTCTGAGCGATTAAGTGTTTTGCTTTGAACTTTGCTTCAGCCTTGACGATGGTCTCGGAGATGTGGTTTTGCCATTTGAGCGTTACGCCGCCGAAGTACGGCTCGTTGCAGATTTCATAATAGACATTGTCAAAGTCCCTTAGTTCCTTTACTATCTTGCGTACCATTGCATCCTGCACAGCTAACAGCTTGGGATGATTTAGCGTATAGACCTCAGTGCGTTCCATTTTGCCGATGCCGTTCACATTATTGGCGGCATTCATCGGACTAAGTTTCCACATATCATCTTTGTAGAATGGGCAAAATAATACCAGTTCAACCACAACACTGCATTTGCTCGCTTCGGCGACAAAATCGCGCAGGCGTTTGAAGTAAGCACTATCCCACTTTGTTAGGTCGAACTTATTACCGCCATTTGCGTAACCGGGTGTATTGCTCCTGGCCCAGGGGCATATCAACCGACCTTTTGCCGGTGCCAATGTATTATTCTGAATCTTAAATGCTCCAAGAGGCTCACAGTATGCCCCGCTGAATGTCCGAGTCAGATTAAAACCGTGCGATTCAACTGTTTTGAGGTACTTCCTGTAATTGAAGGCCCGATTGAGCACTGCGCCGTAATGTTCACCGGACGTTATCAAAATCGTCGGCTTGCCGCGCCACAGAAAATAATGGGGATTATCCGGATGCAGTTGGATTGGCTTAGCCCTCTTTGAGGGCTGTGCCGCATTTGCAGACAAAATATTGACAATCAATCCTAACAGCACCGCACATACAAAAACTCCAGGTTTGAGGCAAATATAAGACTTTGCCGATGACCCTGATTTTCCTTCGATTGATGACATCTTGTTTACCTGTTCAAAACTGGTGAATGGTTGAATAACCAATTACCAATAACCAACCAACATAACCTGATGTATCAGCAAGGCTGAGCACTATAATCCATAAACCGGCGCCAGTTGCTTTTCGGTTGGTAATTGCTTATAGTGTTCGCCTTTTGGGCCAATGTAGGTACAACCTTTTTTCTTGAGCTCTACCGGCGTGATTGAGCCGTTGCTGTTGTGGATTTCAACGATGACTTTCTTCGCATCTTCGTCCTTGTCCTTCTGATTTCTCTCTTCCTTGGCGAGTTCGTCGGTCTGTTTGAAAAGTTCCCCTACACCGAAGATAGCACCGCCAAGCAAAGCACCTGCGGCGGCTTCGCCCGACTGATAGCCTATTATACCACCAACAAGGGCGCCACCTAATGCCGAGCTGTAAATGGGACTCATTAACAGTTCGCCACACCCACCGCAAAGAACCGGTAGTAATGACCCAATCAGAACAATCACTACTGGTGTTTTTTTAGCTGTTGTTTTCATCTGCTTACTCTCCAATTGGAAATTGCTTTATCGTTTTTTTTCGGTTCTCGACTTGACTTATTTATTACCTCTGGATGTTATCAAGTTAAAAGGCACTCGCATCCAATGACGAAAACTGATATGATTATATACTCCTGTAGCAAGCTATCAAGGGTCTTTATGGGAAATTCTGGATGCGAAATTCAGAATTCTTGGCCAACTCGTTGTTTTGAAAATTGGAATTTTCGATATTCGATACGCCTGTTAGAAGTCCGTCGATGCGGCCTGTCCGGTGCCAGACGGAGCGCCGGATGACGCACGTATGTATCCATTTACATGGTTAATTGGTTAATTGGCTGCAACTCACTACTCACCAAATCTCGTCCTTAGTCATTTGTAAATGTTTTGAAAGTGAAACCAAAGGATCTAAAAATAAAAGCTTGTTTGTCGGTGTCGAAGCTGGTTAATTGGTGAGTGGTTAGTTAGTTCCTGTTGCGGAAACGATTTTATGCGAAAATTTATACAAAAAAAAGCCTGCTCCTGTTATCATTCAGTTATTGAAAAACCAATGAGAAAGGAACAGGCAAATGAGAACAAAATCAACAAAAC
>Ga0209979_1000191_pt1 | contig 97978 bp, 93 predicted proteins | sample AnhtaG_FD_183114 | JGI IMG/M metagenome (GOLD analysis project Ga0209979, IMG submission 183114) | Deep subsurface microbial communities from Anholt, Denmark to uncover new lineages of life (NeLLi) - Anholt_01485 metaG (SPAdes) (version 2) | ecosystem: Environmental > Aquatic > Marine > Oceanic... | reverse complement strand
CTTGTCGGGACCGATATCGATCCGAGCTGTCCTTGTGTCTTGCGCAACTGATTGATGAACAATCTTGATTCGACGAAAAGGAAAATAATATGCTATACTCATTCCGGACATCGTAGGCCTCCATGGGCGAATTTTTTAATGGAAAACTTATTCTACCCATTGGAGTTACCCGATGTCCATTTCCTTTTCGCAACCTAAAAGCAATGAGAATCATTCAACTTTTCGGGAGATGATCCGAAAATTATTATCTTGTTCTACCTTATCCGTGTAATTATCGGGTTCCCCTAATGGACCGGTTTCATCTGCATAATCGTTGCTATGTTTCTGGGCCGTAAGAATTGTGGCTATATTTCCTTTACGCAAGGAAAAGCTTGAGCCTATATCATAAGTACCATATTTTCCATAAGTAGCAGTAGCATTGAACTCGGGCTTACCTCTGGTGGGTTCCTTTGTGATGACATTTATTACACCACCAATAGCAGAACTGCCGTATAATGCAGAACTGGCACCTTTGACTACCTCGATCCGCTCAATATTCTCAGGCAGTATCTGGCGAAGTCCATAGACGCTGGCAAGAGTGCTGAAAATAGGCTGTCCGTCAAAAAGGATCCCGCAATATCCGGACTCAAGACCCTGCATCCTTACACTTGAAAAGTTACAATTGGTGCACGAGGTCTCTACCCAGACGCCGGGAATAAATCTTTTTTCAAGGAGCTCATACATGTTCTTTACTCCGCTTTCGATAATCTTTCTAGCAGGTATCACCTCGGTTCTAATAGGAACCTTCAAGATAGGGACATCAGTTCTGGTAGCTGTAACCACGATCTCTTGACTCAATTCCTTCATTAATATCACATCAAAAGTTAAGCTCTTATCCTTAAGCTCAAAAGCCTCAGAGGAGTAGCGCATATATCCTTCTTTATGAACATCTATATGGTATTTCCCCTGAGGCATTTTAATCTCAAAGCAACCCGAATCATCTGTTTCTACTGACTTTCCTGTTTCTGGAATCAAGACAATGGCTTCTGATACTGGAGAGTTTTCCCAATCAACCACTTTTCCTTTTATGATGAAAAGGGACTGGCCCAGAATAAATTGATTAAGAAATAAACTTATAGGCCTATCCGCTTGAGTCAAGTAACATCGATATATAGTATATTGAACAAAATAAAGAGGAGATTTCACCACCAAATATGGTACCTACTTGAGTCAAGCGGATAGGCCTATAAACTTAATGTAAAGATTCCAAAAATAACGACGATTTTTTTCATTTTTTCCTCCTGAAATTTATTTGTTGTTAAAGATTAGTCTTTGGGCGCTGACCTGCCTAATACAGTAAGACTAGACTTAATCAGCTAGATGAGGAAGTTAAATTTCAGGAGGGGAGCGAGAGGAAGGGTCAATGGTAATTATATATTTATAAGTAAAAGCATAGAGTGATTTCAGTATTCCTGAGATAAAAGGAGGGGGAAGATGGAAAAAGTTAATCTGGCTGGTGGTGAAAGAGGAACTTATGAAGTGACAAGCGGGGCAGTCATCTGTTTTGCTGATAAGAGTTTCTTCCGTGTGGAAGAAATTGATGAATAGGGTAATAGTCAGGAAAACAAAAAGGAAAGCCAGATTAAAGAGCTTTTTTCTGTTTCTGTTCATTTTATTCTTTTTTTTAAGTCACCTTTTTTAGAAGGAAAATTTAAATCCAGCGTAAAAGGATCTAGGTTTTGCCGGACCGTAGACATAGCCGGAATCCCTGTCTGCTCCTTTATCCAAATCTTTTTGGTAAGAATTAAGCAAATTGTTGGCACCGATGAAAATGCTGGTTGCATAGTTTTCACTAAAGTTGATCGACTTGCGGAGGTTTAAATTAAACACCCAAAATGGGAGGGTTGTCTCTAAGCGATCTTCCTCTATATATCCTGCAAAATGAGGGGCCTTCATCTTTCCAGTGTATTCCAAGGAAAGAGAAATATTTACTAATTTATTATTTTCATAACTCATACTAGAGTATCCGTAGAAATTAGGAGTTCTGAAAAATTCTCGTGAATCGAAATCTGGTTCTGGCTCATCGAGTTTACTTCCCTGAATAGTCCAGCCTGAAGCAAAAGAAAGCATAGGCCCTAAAACCAAGCCAAAGTCAAAAGAAAATCCGTATACTTTTGATCCAGATCCATTTATTCTTTCAAAGAGTCTTGCATTTTCTATTCGACTAACTTCATGAAGGATAAATGTATCAAAAAGTTTAGTATAGAAAGCCTCCAAGCTAAATTGAATAAGGTTTCTTCCAATTTGCTTTGCATAATCGAAGCCGCTATTTATACTATAAGATTTCTCTTCCTTCAGATTTGGAGAATTTGTGATCATCATCCCTTCGCCGCCAACCTGGGTTATGTGTAAGTCTTCGTCAAAGACCTGAGGAGCTCTGAACCCAGTTGAAAATGACGTTCTAAAGCTCAACTCTTTCATGATGTTCACAAGAATGCTTACTCTGGGAGTAATGATGATTCTATTTAGCGCTGAATGTTTGTTTAGCCTTAATCCAGTTAAGAGAGAAAAATTCTCACCTATTTTGAAATCGTCCTGAATGAAGAGTCCACTCTCGTGATAAACCTCTTCGATTATCCTGTTGTAACCGATGGCTTCATCTCTGATTTGATCTCTCTTATACTGAAATCCGAGAGAAAAAACATGTCTTCCTGTCTGATAATTGAACTGGTTGTTGAGAAATATTAAAGGGTTTTTTGTCATTCCGTATGCATTTGGATCCATATGGCTTCCATAATAAGTGTTTCTTTTGGAATTGACGAAGGAAAAAGAAAGGTTATAGTGTAATTTTTTTGAGAGGGTGTGATTCCAATCTGAAGTGAGGCCTATCTGGTCTGTTTTTATCCATTCAGTTGTATTGGCTTCGTGGGGAGGTTTATCAAAGAGATCTCCGCCTCTTCTTTCTTCAAAGATTCTAAAAAAGCCTAATTTAAGGTTACCATTAATTTTAGGAAAATAATTATAAAAGTTGAGACCAAAAGAAGTATTAGATATAGAACCAAGTTCGGAGAAGCTGTCTCCGTTTAAATCTGCTGGATCTCTTTTTTGGTAGCTTGCAAATAAAAAAGCTTTCGTGTTTAAGTCTTTTGTTACAAGGCCAGAATTAAAACCAAAGCTCGTGAAGGGTTCTCCTGAAATGGATTCTTGGTGCAATTTTAAAGTCATCTTGTTTTCTTGAGGCTCTTTCATTAAAATATTTATTACTCCAGCCACAGCATTTCCTCCATAAAGAGCTGAGCCTCCTCCTTTGACAATTTCTATCCTATTAACCATTTCTGCAGGGATTTGCTCAAGGCCATAGACGCTACTCATGGCACTGATGACGGGTGAACTATCGATGAGGATTTGTGTGTATTTCCCTTCCATGCCATTGATTCGGACCTGTGAGAAGTTGCAATTTTGACAGTCGTTTTCAACTCTGACTCCTGTAGTCTGGCAAAGAATCTCAGCTAGATTGACTGCTGCTTTTATTTCAATCTTTCTACTGTCTATGACTTCAGTTTTCACAGGGGTTTCAGCATATAGCTTTGGTGTTCGTGTTGCAGTTACCACTATTTGCTCTGATATTTTTTTCATTAAAACTATTTGATAATTCAGTTTGTTTTCTTCAAGACTAAATACATCAGAGAAATAGTCCAAAAATCCTTCGGCGTAGACTTCAATATGATATTTACCTTGCGGAATTTGTATTATCTTAAAGCTGCCTGATTCATCTGTTTCTACAGATTTACTAATTTCTGGAATCAAGACAATGGCGTTTTTTACATTATTGTAATCCCAATCTACGACGTTTCCTTTGAGGGTAAAAAGTTTGACCTCTCCATTTTGACTTTGATGACTGTTTCGATGCTGTTGTTGGGCATGAATGAATGGGGTAAAAACTAGCGTTAAAAGGATAAAAGATATTTTTAAAACGAGAAATTTTCTTTTCATTTTTTCCCTCTTCAAGGTCCAAATTATTTTTTAAGCGTTGCTGGGATTCAGGAAAGAGTAATAAGCTTAATCAGATTAATTTATGGAGGGTTAGATTTGAGGAGGGGAGCGAGAGGAGGTATCAATAAAAAATATTTGGTTGCTATGAAAATATTCAAATATTTTTAATCTGTTCAGGAGAAGGAGCTGCGGGAGGTGGAAAAAGTTGATCTGGCTGGTGGTGAAAGAGGAACTTATGAAGTGACAAGCGGGACAATTATCGTTTTCTGTAAGAGTTTCTTCAGTGTGTAAAAAGTTTATGAAAAGTGTTACAGCCAGAAAAGTAAAGAGGAAGATTATGTTGTAGTACTTCCTGTATTTCTTGAACATATAATCCCTACTGCAATAATATACGAAAAAAAGGATAAAAAAGTCAAACTCCACATAATTTTCTATTCCTAAAAATGAATCTTGAATCCTCCGTAGGTAGAGAAACCAGGGGTTCCGTATCCTTTAATCATTTCGTATTCTTCATTGAGAATATTATCGAGGCGGATGAAGATTTGAACATTCTGGAGTAAATCATAGGAGCAAGTAGCATTGAGTAAGGTATAAGATGGCATTATGATCCTTGTGGAAGTCCAGCCGAGAAACTCCATGTCATCTCTTTCGCCGATGTAGATAATGGAGAGATTAATGTTAGCTTTTTTTGTGAATCGATAATTGATGTTTAAAGAAAATTTATCCTTTGGCCTTCTTAAAAGAAAGATGTTCTCATCTTTATCTTTGGCCTCGGTTCTTGTGTAGGTTGTATGAATGAGTAAATTATCTACGAATTGAGCTTTGATGAAAAGTTCTGTTCCTTTAGATTCAGCTTTCCCGATATTTGTGTATCCTTGGGAAAAATCAAATTGAATGAGATTTTTATAAATATTGGAAAAGTATCTTGCACCGAATAGAATTTTTCCTTCCATAATTTGCTGTTCGACCCCCAAATCCCAGCCTGTGGATTTTTCTGGCTCTAAATCTTCATTTCCGATAGGCCCCCAGAATGTTCCCGGTGCATAAATCTGATAGAGCGAGGGAGACTTGAATCCTGTTCCATAAGTTGCGTTAATTTTGGTTCCTGTTTTCTCTATGAAATATGTAGAAGCAAGACGGAATGTTGTTGATTTTCCGAACTGGCTGTGGTCATCGAGGCGAATGCCTGCAGTTGCAAAAAATCGTGGAGCAATCTTGATTTGATCTTGGAGATAAATACCGAGGGTGTGAGCTTTTTGCGTAGGGAAAATACTGGAATAGGGTCCCCAGAATCCATCTGAATAATACTCTGATTCGCCTTGTTCTTGTTGATAATCAAGGCCAAAAATCAATGTGTTGGTTTCGTGTAAAAATACATTGTGCTGCCAGTCGATTTTAAAAAGTTTGCTTTTGTAATGGGCATCTTCGGTATCGAAAGGATGGAGGGAGTCGGTCCGGTTTTCATGATGACGGTCGTATAGAACAAGAGAAAAGCCCAGAATTTGCTCCCAGCGGTTTTTCAACAGAAGAGAACAAACCTTGCCTTTAAGGAAAAAGGCATCATATTCCTGGACATTATTCGGGTCGTCTCCGTATGCTCCTCCGAAATTGTCGATATCGGTCTTTGTGTTGATCGTTCGTATGGTAAAATCAAAGTCTAGATTATCCAAAGGACGAAAACCGAATCTTGCCGAGAGGGCAAGATTCTGATAGCCATCCGCTTCCTTGTTTCCTTCGTAAGAAGTGCTTGCAGCAGAAAAACCATCAGTCCGGAGAGAAGATGTCCCAAGGGAAAAATGGAACCTGTCTGTACTGCCGCTTATTTCTGCATTTGTAGCGAAAGTCCTATATGACCCTCCATGAGTCGTAAGATGGAATCTTGGTTTTCCCAGTCCTTTTTTAGTAATGATGTTGATGACTCCGCCAAGAGCATCAGAGCCGTAAAGTGTACTCTGCGGGCCGCTGAGAATTTCGATACGCTCAATATTCATAATAGAGAGATGTGCAAAATCGTAAGAACGGGAAGGAGAAATAGGGTCGTTAAGTTCGACTCCATCCATCATCACCAGGGTATGTTCTGAATTTGCTCCTCGAAGAAAGATAGAGGCAGCACTTCCGGTCGCTCCATTCTGTATGATGAATACTCCCAAAACTTCCTGCAGGACTTCAAGCACAGAGGTTTTTTTTAACCGCTCTATATCTTCTTTGGTGATTACTATGATAGAGCTTGCGATTTCTTTAGATGGAGTCTCGAGGCGAGTCGCAGTGACAACAATCTCATATTGTAGAGGAGAAGTCTGCTTTTGTTTTTTTTCATTTTCTTGGGATAGGACATTAAGAGAGAGAAAAGTTGCAGCAAGGACATAACAAAAGATTTTTTTTAACATAATCTTTGCCTCCAAAATTTTTTGCCCCCGCTTATTACTATTTTCAAGTGAAAAATATGCAAAAAAAAGCAACCCTACCTTCCACCCGAAGATGGGCTTAGAAGGTTTAAGGAAGGTTTCCTGACTCTCGGGTCGTCCTCTTTCCAGGCCTTCCCATCCTCTCTAGCGAGGACAGTGGCGATTTCTGAAATTCGTTCCCGATTACAGTAGCGGGGGCTGTGTCCGCTTCTCACGGACTTCCCTTGCTCTTAAACCTGAAACTTAAATTGTCAAAGAAGACATGAGCATACCATCTCCTTTTTATTCTGTAAAGAAATTAATCTAATAGTCGGTTAATCTGTTAAATTGAATAACGGACGCAACGGTCTAAACTGACGTAACGGATATTAGACAAATATGATGGGTTATTCTAAAATAAAAAAGACATATATCTTAACCAAGGAAAATAAGAATGATTGGTATTATGTCAGATTCTCATGATAATTTAGATGCTATTAAACAGACTGTTCGCCTTTTTAAAGAAATAAAGTGTGACTTTATAATCCATGCAGGTGATTTTGTCGCTCCTTTTGCTGCTAAGGAATTAGAAGGCCTTTCTTGCCATGTGAAAGCTGTTTTTGGAAACTGTGATGGAGAAAAAAGGGGTCTGAGAAAGACCTTTCAACGCTTTGGAGAGATAAAGAAAGCTCCATTTATATTCAATCATTCAAACATAAACTTTTTGGTAACACATGAACACTTTTCTATCGATTGTTATCTGGCATCAGGAGATTATGATGTTCTCATCTTTGGCCACACACATAAGCCAGAAATCAGGATGGAGAAAAAAACTCTTCTCATCAATCCAGGAGAGACAGGAGGATGGGTTTCAGGAAAAAGCACAATAGCTTTACTAGACCCAAAGACTTTAAAAGCTGAAATTATAACATTATAAAAAAGTTAATCTGTTAGTCTGTTTAGACAAACCAGACAAACCAGACAAACCGAATAGACGGAATAGACGAATATAATGCCTCGAAGAATAGATAGACGACAAAAACCTGCCTGGCAGAAGATTCGCAGGCCTTTTCCTCCTCCTCCAAAACAACGAACAATTAAAGGCAGGAAGAAAACTCTAGAAATAACCAAGCAAAGACCGAAACCTTAAATTATTAGAGTAAAAAGTAAGGAGTTAGGAGTGAGGAGCAAGAAGAAACTGTTATACTGTCATACTGACAAAACTATCCCAATTTATTAAGGAAGCATCTCCAATTCCGTGAAGCTCAGACAGGTGAGTTCAAAAACATGCGACTTTTGCTGGATCAAATCATGTTCTTCCATAATGAAAACCAGATAAACCAGATAAACCAGATAAACCAGACAAACCGAATAGACTGAACAGACCGAATAGACCGAATAGACTGAAACATATTGACACTAATAGAGTAAATCATTAGTATATATAGGGTTGAGACGAAAACAGGCGCGTAGCTCAGTGGAAGAGTGCTTCCTTGACGCGGAAGAAGTCGAGGGTTCGATCCCCTCCGCGCCTACCACTTAAAGGAGTTGTTATTCAAGAAGTAGTGCTGAAAAGTATAAATGTTATGCCTACCCGATTGAATGCATATAAATATTAATGGCTGAGTTAGTTAAGATAAAAATTGAGGAGTCTACTTTTTCAATCAAGAAAAAAACTTCTCTTTCGGATTTCTTGACCGGTCAAAAACTGACCAAGAAACCATTTTTGGTTAAAGTTAATGGAGAAGTTGTGGATTTAGATTTCCCTCTGGAAAAAGATATGGAGATTAAATTGATTTACACTGATTCTGATGAAGCCCTGGAAGTCTTGTGGCATAGTGCTTCTCATCTTCTGGCTCATGCTGTTTTAGAACTTTTTCCGGGAACTAAAACAGGGATTGGACCCGCTGTTGAGAATGGATTTTATTATGATTTTTTAAGAGATAGGCCGTTTACTCTGGAGGATTTATCTGCTATAGAAAATAAAATGCTGGAACTTGCCCAAAGCGATATTCCCATTCAGAAAATTTCCTTTCCTAAGGAGGAAGCGCTGCGCTTTTTCCGAGAATCAGGACAGGAGCTAAAGGTTCAACTTATTCAAGAGAAAGCTGGAAATGAAGTGACTTGCTACAAGCAAGAGAGTTTTATTGATTTCTGCCTTGGCCCTCATGTTCCATCTACCGGATACATCAAGTTTTTCAAAGTTCTGTCAGTTTCTGGAGCATACTGGAAAGGAGAAGAGGAAGGGATGCAGCTTCAGAGAATCTATGGGACTGCATTTTTTACAAAGGAAGAGCTGGAAGACTACCTTTCTCAGCTGGAGGAGGCAAAAAAGCGAGACCACAGGAAGCTTGGTCCTGAGCTCGACCTCTTTAGTTTTAACGAGAGCCTCGGAGGAGGATTAATCCTTTGGCACCCTAAGGGGGCAGCTGTAAGGCGTGCCATCGAGAATTATTGGCATGAGGAACATTTCAGGGATGGCTATGACTTCATCTATTCTCCGCATATAGCCAAACTTGATGTCTGGCGGAGAAGTGGACATACTGAATTTTATGATGCGATGTACCCTCCCCTCTTGAGTGAAGGGGTTGAGTATGAGCTTAAACCCATGAATTGCCCTTTCCATATCATGGTGTTCAATTCCAGGCAGAGAAGCTATCGTGACCTGCCTTTACGCTGGGCAGAACTTGGTACTGTTTATCGGTATGAAAGAAGTGGAGTCCTTCACGGGCTCCTACGAGTGAGAGGGTTTACCCAGGATGATGCTCATATTTTCTGCCGGGCCGATCAGCTTGAAGGAGAAATTAAGAAAGTCATTTCTTTGGCTTTAAGAATTTTGAAGACATTCGGGTTTAGTGAATATGACATTTTTCTTTCCACACGCCCCGAGAAATGTGTGGGTAAGCTTGAAGACTGGGAGAGAGCCACTCAAGCCCTTGACAAAGCTTTGCGGGATGAGAAGCTAAATTTCCAGGTGGATGAAGGAGAGGGAGTTTTTTATGGGCCCAAGATAGATATAAAAATTAAAGATGTTTTGCAGCGTTCTTGGCAATGTACTACCATTCAGCTAGATTTTAATCTGCCCGAAAGGTTCGAGATGTCCTATGTTGGTGAAGACAATAAATTCCACATGCCTTTTCTTATTCATAGGGCTTTGTTGGGCTCGCTTGAAAGATTTTTCGGCATTTTGATCGAACATTATAATGGAAATTTTCCTCTTTGGCTTGCACCTGTTCAGGTTATTATTATCCCAGTTGCAGACAGACATAATGCTTATGCCGAAGCATTAGATGACACATTTAAAGAGAATGAATTAAGATCTTCTGTTAACATCCGCCGAGAAAAAGTCGGCTATAAAATAAGGGATGCTGAGACCCATAAGATTCCCCTGATACTTATTGTGGGGGATAAAGAAGTATCCCAGCAAAATGTTTCCCTAAGAATTCACACTGAGGGAGATAGAGGGAAGATTGGAGTGAATGAATTTCTTGAAAAAGTAAAAGAAATGATTAAAAATAGATCATTAAGCCTTAATTTATTAGGAGGTTAATCATCAGAAGACGTACATTTCATCCTGGAAGGAGAAAGACAAAGCCCCATAGGATAAACGAAATGATTAGAGCAAAAGAGGTTAGGATAATCGATGAGGGAAAAAAACAGGTTGGAGTCCTGTCTGTTTCAGAAGCTTTGTCTCTTGCCAAAGAGAAAGATATGGATTTAGTTGAAGTTGCTCCTCAGGCAGATCCGCCGGTTTGCCGGATTATGGATTATGGTAAGTATCTGTATGAATTGCATAAAAAAGCCCATGAAGCAAAGAAACATCAGAAACAGATTCAAATTAAGGAGATCAAGTTTAGGCCGAAAATCAGCATCCATGATTACAATTTTAAAATACGGCACGTTCAGAGGTTCTTGAATGATGGAAATAAGGTGAAGATAACAGTAATGCTCCGGGGAAGGGAAAAGGCTAAGCCAGAGTTGGCTCATAAGATTTTAGACAGGGTTTTCGAGGACATTAAGGAAATTGGGCAACAGGATGGAAATATCCGGATCCAACCTTGGGCTGTATCGGCTCTATTGAGTTCCACAAAGTCAGGAGGAAAAGATGCCAAAACTAAAAACGCACAAAGGAGCCCAGAAGAGATTCAAAGTAACAGGAAAGAAGAAGATCGTTCGCAGTAAAGCTTATAAAAGCCATATACTTACAAAAAAGTCAGCAAAAAGGAAGAGAAGGTTAGGAAAGAAGGATCTTATCAGCCAGTCAGATCGGCGCAGGGTCAAGGATATGCTTCCTTACGATTTTTAGAGGATAGAACTTCATATATCTGGGAACATAATTGAAACGTCTTTAGAGGAGAATAATTCTCAACAATATTGACTAATACGGAAGGAGAAGAAAATGCCGAGGGTAAAAAGAGGAACAAAGAAAAGGATAAGAAGGACGAAGATTTTAAAATTAGCTAAAGGCTATTGGGGAACGAGGAGTCATAATTACCGGACCGCTAAAGAAGCGGTGGAGAGAGCGCTCCTGTATTCTTACAGGGATAGAAGGACTCGGAAAAGAGATTTTAGACGCCTGTGGATTATTAGGATTAAAGCGGCAGCTGAGAACAACGGTCTTTCTTACAGCCGCTTTATGCATGGTTTACGGAAGCTAAACATCGAACTTGACAGGAAGATTTTGGCAGAGTTAGCTGTCAACTCACCTCAAACCTTTTTCCGTATTGTCCAGAAAGTCAAGCAAGCACGGGTATAACGTGCGTTAAGAAAGTGTATGGATCAGCATGAAAGAACTTAAGGATAAAATAGAAGAACATAAAAGAAACTTTGATAGAGCGACTGCTCAAGTGAAGGATGAGAACGCAATCCAGAAAGTACGCAACCTCTATCTGAGCCGTAAAAGGGGCTACTTGAGGTTTCTTTTTAAAGATTTGAAGACCCTAAAGCCTGAGGAGAAGCCTGAAGCAGGGCAGATGGTCAATGATTTTAAGAACTACGTTCAGGATAAACTACAGAGCCTCAAGGAAGAATTCACTACTCCCAGGCCAGTCCTAAAGAAGGTGGATCTTACTCTTCCAGGCAAGAAAAGATATTGGGGATCTCCACATCCCATCCTGCTCTTTCAACAGGAGATTGAAAATATTTTTTTAAGAATGGGTTTTTCAATCGCAGAGGGCCCTGAAATAGAGACAGATTATTACAATTTTGAAGCTTTGAATTTTCCTCCTCATCATCCTGCTCGAGATGACTGGGATACCCTCTATATCACAGATGACTTACTTCTCCGAACTCACACTTCTCCTGTACAGATACGTGTTATGGAGAAAAAGAAACCCCCAATCATGATAATCAATCCTGGAAAAGTCTACAGAAAGGAAGATCCAGATCCAACTCATCTCCCCATGTTCTACCAGGTAGAAGGCCTTGTGGTTGACATTGGTATTACTCTTGCTCATTTGAAAGGGACATTAGAATATTTTCTCAAAACTCTTTTTCACGAAAAGATTAAGATTAGATTCCGGCCGAGTTTTTTCCCTTTTACCGAACCTTCTGCTGAAGTCGATATAGGGTGTACAGTCTGCCAAGGGAAGAGTAAAGAATGTCGTGTATGCGGCGGTAGTGGTTGGATAGAAATCCTGGGATCAGGGATGATTGATCCGCAGGTTTTAAAGAATGTCAACATCGACCCCGAGAAGTATTCAGGATTTGCCTTTGGCTTGGGAGTAGAGAGGACAGCCATGTTTGCTTTTCAGATTCCGGATATGAGATATTTTTATGAAAATGATTTAAGGTTTATTCGAGAGTTTTCATTAAAATGAAAATAAGCGTGAATTGGATCAGAGACTATATTGATGTGTCTCTTTCTATTTCTCGGTTGATAGAGGAGCTGAATAGTATTGGGTTGCTGATCGAAGAGTGGGAAGAAAAGGGAGGAGATGTCATCTTAGACCTCGAGACTTACGCCAATCGTCCTGACACTCTAGGACATATGGGTGTTGCGCGAGAATTGGCTGCAAAGCTCGGTTTGCCCATTAAAGAGCAAACCTGGCCTCTAACTGAGTTAGAAGAGAAGACTTCTGATCTTGTCGATATTCAGATCTGGGATGATGACCTTTGTCCTCGCTACAGCGGCATAATTGTAAAAGGTGTTCAGGTTGGTCCTTCTCCAGATTGGCTGATAAAGAAAATTGAAGCAATGGGGTTAAAGCCTATCAACAATGTTGTCGATGTAAGCAATTATGTTCTATTCGCAACGGCTCAGCCAATCCATATCTTTGATCTAGCCAAGATAGGTGGCAGGAAAATAATTATTCGGAGGGCAAAGAAGGGAGAGATTTTGAGAAGCTTGGAAGGTGAAGATATCCACCTCTCTCACGAAATGCTGGTGATCGCAGATGAAAAAAAGCCTATTGCACTGGCGGGAATCATAGGTGGCGAGGAGTCGGCTGTTTCAGAGTACACTCGAGATGTTTTCATTGAAAGTGCTTATTTTGATCCTGTATCTGTGCGAAAAACAAATAAAAAAGCCGGGATTCAAACAGATGCTTCCTACCGTTTTGAAAGAGGCGCTGATATCTCTTTTTCCCCTCAAGCCGCACTTATGGCAGCCTCTTTACTGACCCAGATTGGGGGAGAGGCTACAAAAGAAATAAAGGATGTTTACCCCAAGCCAAAAAAAAGTAAGACTGTTGTCCTTCGGAATCACAGGGTTTCTGAACTTCTGGGAGTAGACGTTGATGAAGATTTCATAGAAAAGACTCTTACTGACCTTGGATTCCAGGTTGAGTTGCAGCAGCAAGGAATTTGGCGAATTAAAATTCCATTTTTCAGGATTGATATTGAAAGAGAAGCAGATTTAATTGAAGAAATTGCCCGATTCTATGGGTTTGATAGAATTCCAGCCCGAATTCCTCCTTTAAGAACCTTAGAGCCTGTGTTAGATCAGAAAAGGAGGAGAGTGAATAGATTGCGCCAGCTACTTTTCCACTATGGTTTTGATGAAGTCGTTAACTATAGTTTTTTTGACCCTGAAAAGGAGGCAATATTTGAAACTTCGCGGAAAGCAGTCAGAATCAGAAACCCCATTTCTTTGAGAGCTTCTCTCCTCAAAACAACTCTTATAGGAGGCTTACTGGAGAATATTGTCTGGAATAGGAATAGAGGGGCTGAAGGTGTCCATATTTTTGAGGCAGGAAAGATCTACTTTGGCCAGGATGAAACATGTGTAGAACAGCTCATGCTTGCTTTAGTTACATCAGGTTTTGTTGGAACAACTCATTGGCAAACAGAGAGCGAAAAAGCAGATTTTTTCCAGCTAAAAGGAACTTGTGAAGATCTTATGGCTGATCTGCATTATGAACCATTTTCCTTTCAAGAGGAAAACCACCCTTTTTTCCAGCAAGGATATTCTCTCTCGCTGCACTTTAAAGGCAAGGCAGTTGGACACTTGGGACTACTTAAAGAAGATATTTTAGATTCTTATTCTTTAAAGGATCCTGTTTGGGCGGCAGAGTTGAATCTGAGTGAATTATTCGAAAGACAGCCTCAATCTTTCCTTTATTCTCCTGTGATAAAATATCCGAGCGTGAGCAGAGATGTCTCTTTTATTGCTGATCAAGACGTTGTTTTTCAAGAAATTAAAGAGGTTGTGGAAAGGCTTTCGATACCTTACCTAGAGAAATTTGAACTATATGACCGATTTTCAGGTCCGTTCATTCCAAAAGATAAGATTAGCTTGTCCTTTCGTTTTATTTTTCGTCATCCCAAGAGGACTCTTCTCACAGAAGAAGTGGACAACCTTCAACAGAAAATTATCAATGCTTTAAGGACAAGTTTTAATATTCAATTACGGGAAGGAGGGGAAAATTGACAAGTGAATTAGAAAGGATTAAAATTCTAGAGGGGAAGATTTCCCAAGTTGTTGATTATATTAATAAACTCAAAAAGGAGAACGAAAAGCTGAGGCAGCAACTCAAGGAGTTGAAGATAGAGAGAAAAAGCTTTGAGGAGAAAGCGAGAAGAGCAGATAAGATTGACGAGAGTTTGAAACAGTATGAAAATGAGAGAAAGACAATAAAAGGAAAAGTAGAGACCATAATAAACCAGATAGACCAGCTAGGAATATGATCAATAAGATAATTGAAATTGAAATTTACGGACAGAAATATAGAATAAAAGTCAAAGGAGAAGAAGATGAAAAATACATAAGCCATCTTACTTCTTATGTTGATCAAAAAATGCGTGAAGTTGCTGTAAAATCAAAATCTGTTGATTCTGTAAAGATTGCTGTGCTTGCCGCCTTGAACATCGCAGATGAATGTTTTCTTTGGCAGAAGAGATTGGATCAACTTAATGAAGTAATTGGGCATATGGAGAATGAAATAGAGAGTTTGGAGGATTATTCTTTTAAAGATGAGAATACATACAAAAATAGAGACAAAGCGACTAAATAAATCGAGAGCTAATGTTCTAGGGAGCATAGATAAACTAAAGGGAAACCTTAGGAATTGAGAGAAGAAAATGAAGAAATCGCTTTTAAGATTTTATATAAGATACCTTCCACAGAGTTTCCTTTCAAGTTTGTTACAAAAAGAATGAGCATCTTTTAATCCTCCTTGCTTTCATCTCCTTTGACGTCCCTAACAAGGAGGTGGTCAAAGTGAATTTAACATTATGGATTATTGCTGTTTTTTTTGTGCTTTTGTCTGCATCCATGGTTTTTTTCTTTATTAGAAAAACATCTGGAACCCGTTCTATATTTAAGGCTAGGCAGGAAGTCAAAGAGATTCTGGAGAAGGCTCGTGAAGAGGCAGGGAAGATAAAACGGGAGGCTTCTTTAGTAGCAAATGAAAAATACCTGAACTTTAAAGCTGATTTTGAAAGACAAACACGCGATAGACGACGGAAATTTAACGACATGGAAAGAAGACTTGTCCATAAAGAAGAAAACTTGGAACGAAATATTCATGCCTTGGAAAGAAAAGAAAGGGATTTTTCAGAAAAGGAGCGGAGGCTGTATTCCAGAGAAAAAGAAATTGCAGAAAAGGATAAGGAATACGAAGAGTTGAACAAGAAAGCTCTGGAAGAGATTGAGAGAGTAGCCAGTATGACAAAGGAAGAAGCAAAGAGAGAATTACAAAAAAAGATGGAGGATGAAGCCAAACTCGAAGCGGTTCAGGCCCTCCGCAGGATTGAAGAAGAAACCCGGGAGAAAGGTCAAACTATTGCTTGTGAGATTATAAGCCAGGCCATCCAGAGAACTGCGGCTGAACATGTAGTAGCAACTACGGTTTCTGTAGTTGATCTTCCTTCTGATGATATGAAAGGACGAATAATCGGAAGGGAAGGGCGAAACATTCGGTCTCTGGAATTGGCGACTGGCGTTGATATCATCGTAGATGATACCCCTGAAGCTGTCATTCTTTCAAGTTTTGATCCTATTCGTCGAGAAATGGCTCGTTTGGCTATAGAAAAACTTGTGATTGATGGAAGGATTCACCCTGCTCGCATCGAAGAAATTGTTGAGTCTGTAAAAGTCGAATTAGAAGAAAAGATTAAACAGGAAGGAGAGTCTGTAATCTTGGAATTCAGGATACAAGACCTGCATCCTGAACTCATAAAGCATCTTGGCAAGCTGAAGTACCGGACAAGCTACGGCCAGAATGTGCTCCAGCATTCCAAAGAAGTAGCCTACCTAGCAGCTATAATGGCTAAGGAACTGGGGGTGAATTCAAATGTCGCCTTGAGAGCAGGACTCCTTCATGACATAGGTAAAGCTGTGGATAGGGAAATCGAAGGAACTCATACAGAGCTAAGTGTTGAGTTAACCAAGAAATATGGGGAATCAGAAGCGGTGATACAAGCCATCGCTTCCCATCATCGTGATGTTGATTTCCCTTCAGTGGAGGCGGTTTTGGTTCAGGCCGCAGACACACTTTCAGCTGCTAGGCCTGGTGCTCGCCGTGAGCTTTTGGAGGCCTATATCAAGAGGTTAGAAAAATTGGAAGAAGTAGCGAATTCTTATGAGGGAGTTGCAAAAGCTTTTGCTCTTCAGGCCGGAAGAGAAATTAGGATAATTGTTGAAAGCCAGAAGATTTCTGATGAAAGAGCAGCATTAGCAGCAAAAGAAATTGCTAAGAAAATAAAAGAAGAGCTAGATTATCCAGGACAAATAAAAGTTACGGTCATCCGTGAGATGAGAGCTGTGGAATATGCCCGATAAGCTAAATTTTCTGTTTATAGGGGATATAATCGGTAGGCCAGGGCGGAGGGCTGTGAGAAAGTTCCTGCATTCCCTTGTCAAAAAATATTCTCCTTCTCTCATCATTGCTAATGGAGAAAATGCCGCCGGAGGTATTGGAATAACTCCAGAAATTGGACAGGAGCTTCTTGATCAGGTTGATGTTTTAACCTCAGGAAATCATATCTGGGATAAGAAAGAAGCGCTCTCTTACTTGGAACAGGAGCCAAGATTGCTACGGCCTGCTAATTACCCTCCTAAAAATCCAGGCAAAGGGACATACATATTTAAAAACATCAGCAATAACAAAGTTGGAGTGATCAATCTTCAAGGAAGGGTTTTTATGGAACCGATAGATTGTCCATTCAGAGTGGCTGACGAAGAACTCAAGACATTACATGCAATCACTCCTATTATAATTTTGGATTTCCATGCAGAGGCGACTTCTGAAAAGCAAGCCATGGGCTGGTATTTAGACGGCAGGGTCTCGGCGGTCATCGGAACTCACACTCATGTCCCTACTGCTGATGAAAGGATCCTTCCTCAGGGGACTGCATATATCACAGATGTAGGCATGGTTGGTAGCTACAACTCTGTTATTGGGATAAGAAAAGATCAAGCTATTAAGAGATTTCTTTTCGCACGACCTCAACGCTTTGAACCAGGAAAAGATGGGGTCATATTTTCTGCCGTCTATGTTGAGGTCGATGCTCAAACAGGAAAAGCCCTTTCTATCCTGCGAGAAACCATAATTGAGGAAGAAAGTGAGCGATAATACAGTCAAGCCAGATAAGATTTATACTGTTTCTGAGATTACCCGGCTGATAAAGCTTAAACTTGAGGGTGCTTTTCCGGTTATATGGATAGAAGGAGAGATATCCGATTTTAAGCGTGCTCATTCAGGCCATCTGTATTTCATTCTGAAAGATGAGATGAGTCAGCTTCGTTCTGTCATGTTTCGTTCCGAGGCTCAGCGGGTTCCGTTTGAATTAGAAAGTGGGCTGCAAGTAGTCTGCAGAGGGAGGATAAATGTATATGAGCCTAGAGGCCAATACCAGCTTTTGGTTGAAGTACTCGAACCTAAAGGGAAAGGAGCGCTTCAATTGGCCTTCGAGCAATTAAAGGAGAAATTAAAGAAAGAAGGCCTCTTTGACCCTAAATTTAAAAAGAAACTTCCTCTTTTACCAAAAAAAGTGGGAGTTGTTACATCTCCCAAAGGGGCTGCGATCATCGATATCACCAGAACCTTGGAAAGGAGGTTTGCCCGACTCCATATTGTAGTCTTCCCTGTAAAAGTCCAGGGGGAAGGTGCAGCAGATGAGATTGTGGAAGGAATCGATTATTTGAGCAGCCTTTCGGATGTCGATGTCATCATTGTTGGCCGGGGGGGAGGCTCCATAGAAGACCTTTGGGCTTTCAACGAGGAAAAAGTTGCAAGGGCTATTTTTCGCTCTCCTGTTCCAATCATCTCAGCTGTAGGCCATGAGATTGACTTTACAATAGCAGACTTTGTAGCTGATATTAGAGCCTCTACTCCTTCTGTTGCAGCAGAAATGGTCATAGAAAAGGAACAGTCCTTCCTTGAACGGATTGAAAATATGGAGAAAAGAATCCTTCATCATCACCGTTATTTTATACAAGAGTTGCAGCATAAAGTTTTAGGCCTCATCCATCACTATGCTTTCCAAAATTTTAAGGTTAAGTTGCTCAATCTTGCACAAAGAGTTGATGAATTTGAGACGAGAGCCAGGAATGTCATCAAGGACTTGCAGCAAAGGATCACTGAAGACAGATCCAGGACAGTTCTATTAGAAGAAAAGATGTGCGGCACATTAAAAGCACTGCTTCAAAAGTTTCAGGGGAGATGGGAGAGACTTTCGGCAGAGTTGGACAATCTTAGCCCCTTGAATATACTAAAAAAAGGTTATTCTCTCTGCTGGAGAGATGGTGGACAGGATCTTGTTCGAAAAATTGAGGAGGTCAAAGAAACGGATGAAATGGTTGTTTCTTTTTATAAAGGAGAATTCCTCTGCTTGGTAAAAAAAGTCGATAATAACAAACTTATAGAATCACGAATAAAAAGAGTTGAGAGTTAAAAGTGAAGAGCTGAGAATTAAAAATAATTTTCCACTTTTCATTTTTAATTAAAAGATTAAGGGAGAAAGAATGGCAGAGTTAAGCTTTGAAAAGGCGCTAGAAGAATTGGAGAGTATTGTGGAAAAATTGGAGAAGGGCGGGCTCTCATTGAATGAATCCTTGGAACTTTTTGAGAGCGGAGTTAAACTGGCAAGGTTTTTGAGAGAAGAGCTTGAAAAAGCGGAGAAGAAAATAGGAATTCTCCTCAAGGATGAAAAAGGTGAGGTAAAAGAGGAACCTTTTGACCTTGTCAAGGAGGAATCCGTGCCTTCTAAAAATGAAGAGACTTCGGATTCTGGAGAAAACAACGATCTTCCTTTTTAGATTAAAATGGAAGTTGAAGACAAGCTTGTTCAGAAAAAAAAGGCAATAGATACTGAGCTGGAGCGCCTTTTATCCCGAGGCAATTCTCTTCTTTCCCAGGCCATGAGATATGCAGTTCTCTCTGGGGGGAAGAGATTCAGACCGCTGCTTGCACTCTCGTCAGGAGAATGTTTTGGCGTTGACCAGGACGTTATTCTTCCTTTTGCTTGTGCTGTAGAATTAATTCACAATTATTCCCTTATCCATGATGATTTACCTTCAATGGATAATGATGATTTTCGTCGAGGAAAGCCTTCTTGCCATAAGGCCTTCGGAGAGAATATTGCTCTTTTGGCTGGAGATGGTTTGTTGAGTTTATCCTTTGAAGTTTTAGCGCTGACTCTGTTGGATAAGAAGCTCATTTTGAAGAAAGAGCATGTCATCAAGGAGATTAGTTACTTTGCAGGGGCTGAGGGAATGATCGGAGGGCAGCTTCTGGATATAACTCTTTCTCCTGAAAAGGTTTCTGAAGAAAAACTGTATGAGCTTATGCTGAAAAAAACAGGCTCATTGATAATAGCTTCTGTGAAAGCAGGGTCCATTCTTGGAGACGCTTCCCCGTCCCAGCTTGAAGCCATTCTCAATTATGGGAAGAATATAGGCCTTGCTTTCCAAATCAGGGATGATATTATTGATTCGGCCGAGGCTGTGCTTGAAAACCATCTCTCTCGGCCCAACTCAGTTTCTCTCTTTGGAATTGAAGAAGCAGAGATCAGGTTAAAACATCATGTTGATGCAGGTATAAGAGCGTTGGATAAGGCATCTTTAGAATCGGATGAACTTCGCTTTCTGGCATCAAAACTTTTAAGTCTTAAGGAAAAAAATGAAAATGAGCAAGATTCTTGATGAAATTAAAAGCCCTCAAGATCTGAAGAAACTACCGTTAAAAGATCTCTCCCAGCTGGCAAGAGAAATCAGAGCCTTGATTATTGAGGTTGTTTCGAAAAATGGCGGTCACCTTTCTCCGAATTTAGGTGTTGTGGAGTTGACTCTTGGCCTTCATTATGTCTTTGATGCTCCTCGAGATAAGATAATCTGGGATGTTGGCCATCAATGCTATACCCATAAGATTATAACAGGAAGAAAGGAAAAATTTTCAACTCTTCGCCAGTATGATGGACTTTACGGATTTCCTTGCCGTGAGGAAAGCGAGTACGATATCTATAACACAGGTCATGCTTCGACTGCTCTTTCTGCAGCTCTGGGAATGGCTGTTGCTCGGAACAAAAAAAAGGAAAATTATCAAGTGGTAGCCGTTGTAGGCGATGGAAGTTTGACTGGAGGCGTAGCCTGGGAGGCTTTAAATCAAATCGGTCATCTCAGAGAAAAATTGATTATTGTGCTCAATTACAATGAAATGTCTATTTCTCCAAATGTAGGAGCTATGTCTAAATATCTCTCCTATCTTGTTTCAGGGCAGCATTACCTGAAGATAAAAGATCATGCAAAAACAATTCTGAAAGCCATCCCTACTGTAGGATGGCCTATGATTAAAGTGGGTCGTGCTGTGGAAGAGGCGGTCAAAAAGATCTTTTTCCCAGGTCTTTTTTTCAAGGAACTGGGGATAAGATATATTGGACCAATCCAGGGACACAGCATAGGATCTTTGATCGAAGTTTTTAAAGAGGCCAAGACATATGACGGTCCTGTTCTTATTCATTGCGTAACCCAGAAAGGGAGAGGATATCGCCCGGCTCAGGATAATCCCTCAGCATATCACAGTGCTTCCCCGTTTGAAATAAAGACCGGGGAAATTAAAAACCAGGATAAAAGACACACTTATTCAATGGTTTTTGGGCAGACTGTAGTGAATATTGCCAAAGAGGATAAAAAAGTGGTAGCCATTACAGCAGCTATGCCAGAAGGGACTGGTTTGAAATCATTTTCTACGCAGTTTCCTGATAGGTTTTTTGATGTGGGAATTGCCGAGCAGCACGCCGTGGATTTTGCTGCAGGTTTAGCCCTCAACGGTTTTAAGCCTGTTGTGGCCATCTACTCCACTTTCCTCCAAAGAGCATACGATCAGCTCTACCATGATGTTTGCCTAATGGATATTCCCATTGTTTTTGCTCTGGATCGTTCTGGAATTGTACCTGATGATGGGCCTACACATCAGGGAATCAATGATATTATTTATCTAAGGCATTTGCCAAACATGATTGTTATGGCTCCAAAAGATGAGAATGAATTGCAGCACATGATAAAATCTGCCCTTTCATATCCCCATCCTGCAGCCATCCGTTTTCCTAAGGGAAAGGGATATGGGGTATCGATGGATGATATCTTCAAGCAGATTCCTTTAGGCAAGAGCGAGCTTCTTAAAGAAGGAAAAGATTTGCTGCTTGCCTTCGGAAGTATGGTTTATCCATCTTTGGATGCAGCACGAAGACTGGAACAGGAAGGGATTAGCTTGGCTGTTGTGAATGCCAGGTTTGCCAAGCCCCTGGATGAGGAACTGATTCTCCGTTTTGCCAAACCTGGCAGAGTTATTGTCACAGCAGAAGAGGCAGTAACAGCCGGAGGGTTTGGGGGAGGAGTTCGTGAGCTTCTGGACAGGGAGGAAAGGTTCGACATAAGATTTAAAAGTATTGGACTTCCTTTAACGATATATCCAATGGGAAAGGTTGAACAAATAAAAAAGATGCTTCGGTTGGATGAGGAAGGACTCTTCGATCAGATTCGGGAGTTTTATAAATCCAGTGACACAGTAACACGATGATACAGTTACTCAGTTACTCAGTGGGAATTAAATTAGATATGTAAAATGGCAAGACAGGCAAGACAGATAATATGCGAGAAAAGGAATTGTTAGTCAGTTAATCGGTTAGTCTGTTATTTTAATTAAAATATATAAATGACTAACGGATTAACCGATTAACAGATTAACCGATTAACAGATGGACTGACAACACAAGATAATGAAAGATCGGGCGGATAAAATAATTGCAAGCCGTGGGTTGGCTGAAAGCCAACAAAAGGCTCAAGCTCTTATCATGGCTGGACTAGTTTTTTCTGAGGGACAGAGAATCGAAAAACCAGGCCAAAAGATAAAAACAGACCAGGAAATTTTCGTTAAGGAGAGGTTGTCTTATGTTAGCCGAGGCGGGCTAAAACTGGAGGAAGCTCTGGAAGCATTTAAAATCCCTGTAAAAGGAAATGTAGTTGTCGATTTGGGGGCTTCGACCGGAGGATTTACAGATTGTTTTCTCCAGAAAGGAGCAAAGAAAGTGTATGCTGTGGATGTGGATACAAGACAGATAGACCAGCGCTTAAGGGAAGATTCTCGGGTTGTGCTTATAGAGAAAAACGCCCGCTATTTAGAAAGAAATGATTTTGAAGAGGATCTGGATATTGTCACAACAGATTTATCCTTTATTTCTGTGCTAAAAGTTTTACCTGCAGTTAAGCAGTTTATCAAAAGAGGAAAGCTCCTTTCTCTTATCAAGCCTCAATTCGAAGTAGGAAAAGGTCAAGTAGGCAGGAGAGGAGTAGTCAGAGATCTGGCTTTGCATGAAGAAGTATTGAACAAGGTTGTCAAGGAAGCAAAACAATTGGGCTTTAATGTGAGGGGGGTAATTAAAACTTCTGTTAGAGGTCAAAAAGGTAATCGCGAGTTTTTTGTTTTCTGGTCATTAGGGGGAGAGTTGTTGAATCCTGCTGAAGTACAGACTTTAATCGAGGAGGTTGTCTGGGATGAAAAAAATTAATCGTATTGGGATTGTTGTAAAACCGCATGCACCTGAGATTGAGAGAATTTTAAAAGAGCTCATGTGCTACCTTGAAAAGAAAGGTATAGACTGTATTTTAGAGGAAGTTGTTGCGCGAAAGCTTGGGAAGGATGGAGGAGTGCGGAGAGAAAGCATCCCTGAAAAAGTCGATTTTGTGATTGTTTTAGGAGGAGACGGTACTTTACTCAGTATTGCTCATTTGGCAGCGCAAAAGAACGTTCCGGTTTTAGGAGTAAATCTGGGATCTCTTGGTTTTTTAACTGAAGTGCCGCTCGAAGAGATGTTTCTAGCCTTGGATTCATATCTAGGAGGAAATGATAGGATCGTAAGTAACAGACGAATGCTCGAGGCTGTTGCTAATGGGAAAGTCTATTATTGTTTGAACGATGTTGTTATTAACAAAGGGGCATTAGCCCGAATGATTCAGTGTGCGATCTGGATAGATGAGAAAGCGATCGCAACGGTCAGGGCGGACGGAATAATAATTTCCACACCAACAGGTTCAACGGCTTATTCTTTATCAGCAGGTGGGCCAATAATCCAGCCTTATATTCCTGCCATCATTATTGCTCCTATCTGTCCTCACACTCTATCTTTCAGGCCCATGGTCATCTCTTTAAAGTCCAGAGTAAAGATTCAACTTCTCACAGCAGGTGAAGAAGTTTTCCTTACCCTTGATGGTCAGCGGGGCGCTTTGCTAAAGAAAAATGAGGTAGTGGAGATCAAGAGCAGTAATCTTGAACTGAGTTTAATCTCTTCTCCAAAGAGGAACTACTTCGACCTTCTAAAAGAGAAACTGGGATGGGGATGAAAAAATGAGACTTTCATGTCTCATTTTTTCATCCCGTTCTATTCAGTCTGTTCGGTCCTTTTAAAAAAGTTTATTATGTCTAGTCTACGGTTTCAATTATTTACTTAATTATCGAGTTATAAAAATATAGATTGGACTGAATATCCCGAACAGACCGAATAGACGGAACAGACTGGTTGATTGACATTTTATGAGGTCACGATTATCATTATTTATTACCATGAACCAGAAGTTAAGAGTAATATATGTTTCAGCAGAGGTTGCTCCTTATGCAAAGTCAGGCGAGCTAGCTGACGTCGCGTGTTCTTTACCCAAGTATCTCTCATATCTCGGGATGGAAGTATCCATATTCATGCCCAAGTACAGAAACCCGGAGATTGAGTCATTGCCCAAGGAGATGCTTGTGTCTAATCTCATTGTACCCCTTGGAGAGAAAAAGGTTAAAGCCCGTGTATTCAAGAGCGAGCACGGAAAATATGATATTTATTTAATCGATAATCCAAAGTATTTCTGGAGAGAAAACATTTACGGGACGGGCAAAGGAGAATATTTGGATAATGATGAAAGGTTCATTTTCTTCAGCCGGGCTATCCTGGAGTTTTTAGTAAAGACAAAATTGCATACAGACATTATTCACTGCAACAGCTGGCATACGGCTCTTATACCTGTCTTTTTAAAGACTCATTACTCTCACAAAAGTCAGTTTAAGAAAGTTTCTACAGTACTTACTCTTCATAACGTAGCCTATCAGGGGGAATTTCCTCCTGAAACTCTTGTTTTAACGGGGTTGAGCTGGGATTATTTTTGTCCAGAGCAATTGTCATTAGGCGGCAAGTTCAATTTTCTTAAGGCTGGGGTGATATTTTCAGATGTGCTCAACACGGTCAGTTCATCTTATAAAAGAGAAATTCTAACTGAAAAATATGGCTTTGGTTTGGAAAAGATATTGAAAAGCAGAAAAGATGTTTTTTTCAGTATCCGTAATGGCGTTGACTATGAAATTTGGAACCCAGAAACAGATTCATTCATTGCGGCTAATTATTCTCCTCCCGATCTTAAAGGCAAGAAAAAATGCAAGCGCGATTTGATCAAGGAATTCGGCCTTTCCCTTAATGTGAAAACTCCGATTGTGGGCATTGTTTCATATATGACTTCACATAAAGGCTTTGATATTTTGTTAGAAGCTATGGATGAGTTGATGGAAATGGATTTGGGCTTTGTTATGCTAGGTCAAGGCGATGAAAAATATGAAAATAGTTTTTCCAACTTCCAGAGGCGATTTTCCAGAAAAATGGCAGTTAAGTTTAATATGAACCCTGCTTTAGCTCATAAGATTGCAGCAGGAGCGGATATTTTTCTTATCCCTTCCCTGTATGAGCCATGCGGGTTAAATCAGCTTTACAGCTTTAGATATGCAACAGTGCCTGTTGTCAGAGCAACTGGAGGTTTAGAAGAAACCGTAACACCTTTTAATGCAAGGACCTTAAAAGGAAACGGCTTTGTTTTCAAAGAATATTCATCTAAGGCTATGGTTAAAGCTTTAAAAAAAGCGTTGGCATATTATACAAAGCCTCAAATCTGGCAGAAGATATTAATGGCGGGGTTTCAGGAAAATTTTTCTTGGGAAAATGCAGCCAAGAGATATGCTAGACTCTACCATAATGCTTTGAAAATAAAGAGAGGAGGTTAAATTGTCTGAAGATATCGTGAATGTTTCGGATACGACTTTTGAAGAGGAAGTGATAAAATCAGAACTCCCGATCCTATTGGATTTTTGGGCAGTGTGGTGTGCTCCTTGTCATATGGTTGTCCCTACATTAGAGTATTTAGCTCAGAACTTTAAAGGAAGAATAAAGGTTGCTAGGTTGAATGTCGATGAAAACATGAAGGTTTCCTCTAAGTATGCCATAATGAGCATTCCTACTCTTCTCCTTTTTAAAGGAGGGGAAGTAAAAGAAACCATTGTTGGTGCTCTTCCTCAAGATAAGATTGTTGAAATTATATCAAAGCACCTATGAGTCAAACTTACGATGTCATAATTTTAGGTGCAGGGCCGGCTGGGATGGCAGCTGCCATCTACACAGGTCGTGCCAGGCTGAATACTCTTGTTCTTGAAAAGGGGTTGCCAGGAGGACAAATTCTCCTCACGGATTGGGTCGAAAATTACCCTGGTTTCCCTGATGGTGTGGTGCCCTTTCAGTTGATGGATAATTTCAGAAAGCAAGCTGCAAAGTTCGGTGCAAAAATAGAAACAGACAAAGTCAAGGACGTTCGTAGAAAGGACAGCCTTTGGCTTGTTCTTGGAAACAGAGGGAAGTATCAAGCAAGGGCAGTTATCATTGCAACAGGCTCTGATTACCGCAAGCTGGGACTGGAAGGTGAAGCGAGATTGACTGGAAGAGGAGTCTCATATTGTGCCACATGTGATGGCGCTTTTTTCAAGGATAAGGTTATAGGTGTTATCGGCGGCGGGGATAATGCCCTAACAGAAGCATTATTCCTTACGAAATTTTGCCGCTTGGTTAAAGTCATTCATCGTCGTGATCAATTTCGTGCGGAAAAAATTCTTCAGGAGAGGGTTTTCAAAAACTCCAAGATTGAAGTCCTGTGGGATTCTGTGATAGAGAAAATTTCAGGGAAGGATAGACTCGAATCCATAACAATAATGAATGTTAAAGATAAGTCCTTTTCAGAAATTAAACTCGACGGGCTTTTCATATCCATAGGGATGGATCCAAATACAGGCTTTGTTAAGGGGCTCATTGATTTAAATAAATTGGGGCAGGTCAAGGTTAATAAGACCATGGCTACATCCGAGCCGGGAATCTTTGCTGCCGGGGATGTCACTGATGCCTGTCCGGAACAGATGGCGACAGCTGTTGGGACGGGAGTGGCAGCAGCCTTAGCTGTTGACGAGTATCTGAGTCGCTGATCAGCGACTAACTGACTAACTGATTAACCGACTAACTGTCTAACCGACTAACTGTCTAACCGACTAACCTTTCTTTTCTATTTCTTCAATTCTTTTCTTCAATTTTCTGATTTCTCGTAAAAGGTCATAAAGGTGGGGTATTGATGCCCAGGCTTTTCGCCAATCTTTGATATCCAGATGAGGAATTCCGGCTACGATAGAATTGGCAGGAATGTCTTTTGTGACTCCTGATTTTGCTGCAATGATGACATTTTCTCCGATTTTTACATGGTCTGCGACTCCAACCTGACCGGCAGTTATGACATTTTTTTCCAATTTAGAGCTTCCTGCGATTCCAGTCTGTCCAGCAATGATACAGTTCGGGCCTATTTCAACGTTATGAGCGATTTGAACAAGGTTGTCAATTTTTGTGCCTTTTCTAATAATGGTTTCTCCTAATGAAGCACGGTCTATGGCTGTGTTTGCACCAACTTCTACATCGTCCTCGATAATGACTCTTCCCTTCTGAGGGATTTTGATGTGAGAACCATCTTCAGCCTGGATGTAGCCGAAGCCATCAGAACCGATGACAGCACTGTTGTGGATTATGACACGGTTTCCAACCAGGACTTCTTCTCGGATAGTGACATGAGAATGGATGATTGAATGACTGCCAATCTTTGCCTGAGGGAAGATGGTTGCCAAGGGAAAGATGACTGTTCTTTCTCCAATTTCTACTTCATCTCCGATGATTGCGAATGCTCCGATAGAAACTTCTTTTCTTATTTTAGCCGAGGGGGAAACCAGAGCTTGTGGGTGGATTCCTGGTTCAGGAAGGTAAGGCTTGAAAAAAAAGTCGACAGCCTTGATAAACATGAGATGGGGATTCCCTGATTTAATGACAGGGATTCTGTCGAACTTTTCATCGGAAGGAATGATTGCAGCTGATGCTTTAGTCTCATCTAATAGACTTCGGTATTTATGATGAGCGAGGAAAACCAGATCTCCTTTTTTAGCTTTATCGAGACTCGAGACCCCCCAGATTTTTGTGCTTCCTTCCCCTTCAAAAGGGCAGTTCAGGAGGCTGGCCAACTCTGACAGAGTTATAGAAGGAGAATTGTTCTTAAGCGGTTTTTTCATTGATACGTTCGTTTAGGACTGCGGCTAACTCTGCTCCCCAGAGGAGAATTATAAGGGAGAAAGAGATCCAGAGGAGAAAGAAAATAATCGAAGTTAAAGTGCCTTGCAAGAGTCTGGAAAGAACAATCCCAATAGCTGAAACGTGAGCCACATAAAAGACAAAAATACGTTTAAAGACCTCCCAGAGAAGAGCACTTATTGCCGCAGCTATGACGGCGGCTTTTGTGTGGACCTTAATTTCAGGAATAAATTTATAGAGAGAGAAGAAAACCAGGAAGGTCAATGTAAAAGGAATAAAGTACTGGAGGAAAAAGTTATCAGCAAGAGAGACGATCTTAGGATTAATGTGATCAGCTACGATGGCACTTTCTTTTATTGTCCGATGCAAAGCTGTCCATATGGCTGTTATCGAGAGTGAAATCAGCATGATGATTCCGATGACGAACATGATGAGGTATTCCATAAGGCGGTTATAAAAAAAAGATTTTTGATAGTTTGCCTTGAAGATGAAATTGATGGAGTAGATCAGCTTAGAGAAAAGAATACTTGCTGCTATAAAAGAGCCTGCTAACCCGAACCAGCCCAAATTGGTTATGTTCTGAGAGAGGTGCTGGATTCTTTCGAAAAAATAAGGGTCAAGTTGAGCAAAAAATTCTTCGGAGAAAATATTGAGGCTCCGGAATGCTATTTCAGAGGTTGCAAAAATTTTTGTGGTGATGAAGGCAAAAAGAGCCACTACTGGAACCGAGCATAAAAGGGCAAAGTAGGAAATGATTATTGCGAAGTTCCCGCATTTGTCCGTGTTAAACCTTTTTAAAGTCGTTTTGGTGATTTCGAAGACAGGAAATTTCATAGATTTTGTCTAGTCAGGCCTTGCACTTTCTTTATATGGATCCTCTCCATTTTACCATAAAGACAATAAAGGTGATAAGAAGAGCATAGATGACCAGAGTTTCGATCAAAACCAATCCAAAAATAACAATGAAGCGAATAGTTGGAGCACCTCCAGGATTTCGAGAAATGCTTTCACAAGCACTGCTGATTGCCTTGGCCTGGCAAAAAGCTCCGACAGCAGTGGCAATGGTGATGATAGCTCCCCCGACGATAATGGAAAACTTAAAGAAGAGTCTCCAACTATCATTAGGAGCGGTTTCTTGAGCTAAAAGTGGAGCACTCATCAGAATGATAAAGAAAAATAAAAGGCTAAAAGACTTGAGATTCTTTGTCATCATTTTCTCCTTTCAAAAATTAATGTTCTTCCTCATGGGCCACAGCTCCCGCAATGTAGATACAGGACAATAAAACAAAAACAAAGGCTTGAATAACAGCAGTGAAAATAGCCACTGCCATGAATGGGAGGGGCAGAAAGAACGGTATGATGGAAACCGTGATCACTATAAGCAATTCTTCAGCAAATATATTTCCAAAGAGTCGGATGGAAAGCGAGACTGGTCGGGAGAAATGGCTGATGATTTCAATAGGTACCATAAGAGGGGCTATGAGAGGAATGGGCCCCATGAAATGTTTGAGATATTTAAATACTCCCTGGGATTTAATGCCTTGCCAGTGGTAGTAAGTAAAAACAGTAAGAGCACAGCCTACAGTAACATTGAGTTTGCTTGTTGGGGACATTAGCCCTGGAACAAGGCCTAGGAGATTACAAGAAAGGATGAAGAGACCAACAGTTGCAACCATGGGCAGATATTTTTTTCCTTTTTCTCCTATGGTATCGACAAGAAGACTGTCGAAAGTCTCAATGATAAGCTCGAGAATGCTTTGGAGTTTGGATGGAACAAGCTTGAGTTTTCGTGATGAGAGACCAAAGAACAGAATAAGGAATGCTGCAACAATCAAGCACATAACAATGTAATCAGGCACGAGGTGTTCAGGGTTTTTGACTTCGATTCCCATTAGACCAAGAAGTAAAGAAAGGGGTTTACTGAAGATTTTGTTAAAGAGCTCTACTATGTATAAACTGTGTTCTAATTCTTCCATTTTTTTAATCTTGAAAGTACAGCAACAGCTTCAACAAGGAAGACACCGATTATTGTGGAAAAGCCTGCAACAAAAGCTATTATCTTTGTTGAAAAAAAGAAGATTATAATAAAAAAAACAGCAAGAATCAATACAAGACGAAGACTATAAAGAGCAATGGCTGATTTAATAGCTTTCTTTTTACTAAAGGAGAGGAATTTTACGAGAGATTGTCTGAGCCAAATGAAGCTGAGGGCAGACACACATCCCCCTGCGAAGATAAAAATTCCTGTTAAGGCATCAAAGGCTAGGATAGCTGCAATTGCTAGAATTCCTGAAAAAACAAGGATTTCTTGCGGGATTCGCCGAAGAATTTTTTCTTCTAAGGGATCTGAGCTTGCCATTGATACTTCCTTTGAGTTATTCATCTTTATATTTATTTAGGCCTCTTATGAGGCTGTAAAAACCGGAACCTGTACCTAAAAGCAGAAATAATAGCAACAGCCAGGGATGGGTTTTGAAAACTTTATCGAGAAGGTATCCGAAAAATAGCCCGACAACAATCGAAGAGGGAAGAATGAGTCCCAGTGAACTGAGTTCTGCAATCTTACGGTAATTAAATTTCCCATGGGATTTATTTGGCATTAGTCCTTTAATAATAACAGTTACGATAAACTGCAACAGGGTCTAGAAACTATTATCATAGGATATAGTGAAACTGTCAAGGTTCACCTAAGTATCTCTATTTCTGTGATTAGGGAGGTAAGAGCAGATATGCGAGTTGATTCTCGTGATGGGTTGTGGTAAGTTTTTTGTTAATGTCTAGAAATAAAATAGGTTTATGTCTAGTTGGAAGCATTTTGTTCATATGGAGTTTTGTGTTTTCTATTGAGCAAGAGTCATCTCCAACTGATGTCAAAATTATTGCCAATTATTGGGAGAGGATAAAGAACCGGATTATTGCCACTGGAAATGTCGAGATTCATTATAAAAATATAATAGTACTTGCCGATTGGGTTGATCTAAATACAGAAACAAAAGATATATATGCTGAAGGCAACGTATCTCTTGAACTTCCTGAAGAGATGCTGAGTTGTGAGGAAATGCGCTTCAATCTAGATTCCTCTGAGGGAGAACTAAAGAAAGTCTTTGGAATGATTCAACCAAGCATATTTTATGAAGCAGACTCTATTGAGAGAAAGAATGAGAACGTTTACAGTTTTAAAAAAGCCAGGATTACTTCCTGCACTCAGCGTATTCCTCGCTGGAATTTTTCCTGCTCCAGGGCCAATTTCAAAAAAGACGATTACATGGAAATGTGGAATACAGTCTTTTCCATAAAAAAAATTCCAGTCTTCTATCTTCCTTATTTCAGGTATCCCCTTGATAAAGAGAGGTCGACTGGTTTTCTGATGCCCCAATTAGGCTATTCCGGACCAAAAGGGCTTGTTTTCTCAGAGATTTTTTACTGGTCCATAAGAAGAAACATGGATGCTTCGTTTAATTTAGATTACTACTCTGCAAGAGGATTGGGGGGCGGTCTCGAATACAGATACTTGTTTTCGGAGGGAATAGGCGGTCAGTTGAATCTATATTACTTTAATTTTAAAAAAACCCCTGAACAGGAAAGTCCGGAAAATGCTTATCTTTTCCGCTTTAAGCACAACCAATCTCTTCCATTTAACCTCAATTTGGTGGCTGATGTAGATTATCAAAGCTCTTATGATTTTTTAAGAGAGTTTGATAATAACTTCAGGCGGGCAGTGGTTTCCAACCGTCGATCTCAGGTCTATCTTTCAAGAGCCTGGTCTTACTTCAACCTTAACGTGCGGGTTTCAAGATTTGAGACGTATTTCACTCAGATGAAAAATTCCATAATCAAGCGCAATCTTCCAGAAATTGGATTCAGTTCATCAAAGATAAAGATTTTTTCACCTTTATATTTTTCCTTCTCTTCCTCTTTCAACCGCTGGGAGTACGGGTGGGAATCTGCTTATGAAGCTGGCACACAGAAACGTTCTCAGACTATAGCTTTTTCCCCCGCACTGACTTTTCCTCTTACAACTCTTCCATGGCTGACTCTGAACTCTTCGCTTTCTACAAATTTCATTTATTATTTCCAGAGTTATGCGCCGAATACGCAAACGATCGTGGATGAACCCCTCTTTAGTCATAATTATGCATTTAACGCAGAATTTCTAGGGCCTGTTTTTTACAAAATATTCTTTGGATCTGATAACACGGCCAAGTTTAAACATATTATAGAACCTACTTTCACTTATCGGTATGAAAGCCCCACTGCTTCTTCTGATAGGATAATTACAACTTGGTACTTTTATCGAAACCATTATATTCGTTATGGTTTAACCAACCATTTCCTAATCAAGCAAGATGATATGCCAAGAGAGGTTTTTACATTAGGATTGAACCAGACTTTTTATCTAGCACCAGAGGACAGCCCTTTGAAGATCTATACGGTTGACGGCGAAATCCCGAAATTTTCCGACATTGGTGGCTACATAAGGTTTTATCCCTCAAGTAAATACAGCATAGATTTTTCTGCGGCTTTTAATCCCTACTATAATACCTTGTCAAGACTTCGCCTTGGAGTTAGCCTGGGTTCGCTGGAGGACTCATTGTTCCTCAGGATAAATTGGTATAAAAGCATTAATCCCTATTACAAGGATACGTTGTGGCAGAGACATCAAATTAATTGCTTTGGTGGAGTGAAGATTCCCCGCCTTTCTTTAGAAGTTCAGGCTGAGATTGATTACAATATCCAAGAGAGAGAGATGCTCTATTCTGCTTTTTTTCTTATTTATCACTATCAATGTATTGATTTTAAGACAGAGTGTAAGATATTCTATTTCCGTGAGAAACCCGAGGTGCAATTCCGAATTTCCTTCGGCCTGGGGAATATCGGGAAGACAACAGACTTTTTGGGAGGATTAGGGTTTTAAAATAAGATGCTTCACAGGCATCATAAATGCAGGTTCTATCAATAAATAGGACATTGAGGAGAGTGAAATGATTGATGGTGTAAAGATTAAAAAATTGAAGGTTGTTCCTGATGAAAGAGGAAGACTGATGGAAATATTACGCAGCGATGACAGCCTTTTTTTAAAATTTGGACAGGTTTACATGACCACTACATACCCTGGGGTTGTCAAGGCCTGGCATCTGCATAAAAAACAAACAGATAACATTGCCTGTGTTCAGGGAGTGATCAAACTGGCGCTGTGCGATTCAAGAGAAGGCTCTCCTACCTTCAAGGAGGTAAATCAGTTCTACCTCGGTATCCATAATCCTCTCCTTATTCAGATTCCAGTGGATGTTTATCACGGGTGGATGTGTGTGAGTGAGGAGGAGGCGATTGTCGTAAATATTCCTACAGAAGTCTATAATTATGAAAACCCTGATGAGCACCGCGTAGATCCACACCAAAATGACATCCCTTATGATTGGAGAAGAAAGGATGGCTGAGGGGCGGCAAATAGAGGGTAAGACTTTACTGGTTACAGGCGGGGCAGGTTTTATTGGCAGCAATTTTATCCATTATATGCTGAAGCGTTATCCAGGTTGCCGAATCATCAACCTGGACAAGCTTACATATGCAGGAAACCTCGATAATCTTAAGGATATAGAAGACAGCCCCCGATACGAGTTTATCCATGGGGATATTCGAGATAAAAGCCTTGTGCAGGAAGTGTTCAAAAGAGTTCAAGGGGTTGTTCATTTAGCGGCTGAGACTCATGTGGATCGTTCTATTCAAGATGCTGGAGAGTTTGTGCTTACTGATGTTTACGGGAGTTTTGTACTCTTTGAGGCTTTACGGAATTCTAAGGTTGAGTTTTTCCTTCATGTATCAACAGATGAAGTCTATGGAAGCCGTGATAAAGGATTCTTCAAAGAAGATGCGCCTCTCTGTCCTTCTTCGCCCTATGCGGCAAGCAAGGCTGGTGCAGATCGCTTGGCTTATTCATATTTTGTAACATATGGCATGCCTATCATCATTATCAGGCCGAGTAACAACTTTGGTCCTTTTCAGTATCCAGAGAAATTCATCCCTCTTTTTGTGACCAATGCTTTAGAGGGAAAAAACCTTCCTCTTTACGGCAAGGGAACGAATGTGCGCGACTGGCTCTATGTGGAGGATAACTGCAGGGCGATAGACATTGTGCTGCGAAAGGGAAAGAAGGGTGAATCATATAATATTGGTGCAAATAATGAAGTGCAGAACAGAACAGTGGCAGAAAGAATAGTTGATTTATTGGAGAAGCCAAGGAGTGTGATCAAGTTTGTGACTGATCGCTTAGGTCATGACAAACGTTATGCACTGGATTGTGGAAAGATTCATTCCTTAGGATGGAAGCCAGAGAAAAAGTTTGATGAAGCTTTGGCGTTGACTGTCCGATGGTATCAGGACAATATGGACTGGTGGAGGAAAATTAAGGAGAAAAGCGAAAGTTTCAAGAGTTTCTATGAGCAATGCTACCGCAAACGGAAGTAATAAATGGTCAATTTGGTCTATTCCGTCTATTCGGTCTATTCAGTCAATATGATAAATTTAGTCTAGACTGACAAGATTTTTGTTAATTTGAGGAGGATTGATGAGAGTATTAATCACAGGAATCACAGGATTTGCCGGCAGCCATCTTGCCGATTATATTCTGGAGAATCACCCTGATGTAAGACTTTATGGTTTGGTAAGATGGCGGAGCCGGATGGAAAACATCCTCCATATCCAGGAGAAAATTGAACTTTTTGAGGCGGACTTAAAAGACATTGTTTCCTTAAGAAAATCCTTGGCCGAAATAAAGCCCGACCGTATTTTTCACCTTGCAGCTCAGAGTTTTGTCCCCTTTTCATGGAAATGTCCAGTTGAGACTTTTGCGATAAATGCTATTGGTCAGATTAACCTTTTTGAAGCGATCCTCAGCCTCGGGCTTTCTCCGAAAATTCAGGTGGCAGGTTCGAGCGAGGAATATGGGTTAGTCAATTCAGATGAGGTCCCGATGAGGGAGGAGAATCCTCTGCGGCCCTTGAGCCCTTACGCTGTAAGTAAAGTTGCCCAAGACTTTCTGGCATGGCAGTATTTTAAAAGTTACGGTCTAAGGACGGTGAGGACCCGAGGATTCAACCATACAGGTCCTCGTAGAGGAGAGGTTTTTATCTGTTCAAATTTTGCCAAACAGATTGCTGAGATAGAGAAGAAAAAGAGAGAGCCTGTAATATTTGTTGGCAATCTGGAGGCGAAAAGAGACTTTACAGATGTTCGCGATACTGTTCGTGCATACTGGCTTAGCCTTGAGAAGGGAGAGGAAGGCGAGGTCTACAACATTGGGAAAGGGAAAACTTGCTCTATGAAAGAGGTTCTGGATATCCTGCTTTCTAAAAGCAAAGTTCATGTGAAGATAGAAGTAGACTCAAAAAGGCTGAGGCCTTCAGATGTTCCTGTTCTTTTATCTGATTGCACTAGATTCAGAAAGCTTACAGGCTGGGAGCCAAAGATTCCTTTCAGCCAATCCCTTCAAGATTTGCTTGACTACTGGAGAGAAAGAGTTTGAGTTTGAAAGTCTTTATAACTGGCGCCACAGGTTTTGTGGGATGCTATCTTATCGAGCTTCTGGATTCTCCTGAATATACGATTTACGGAACTTCTTTTCCAGAGAGGCCTGAGGCAGAAAACATTTTTTTCATGGATGTCAGATCGGAAGAGGAAATCTTCAGGGTAATAAAAGAGAAAAAGCCTGATTGGGTTTTTCATCTTGCGGCTGTCTCCAATGTTAAACATTCCTGGGAGAAGAGGAGAGAGACCCTGGAGATAAATATTGTCGGAACGTTCAATCTATTTGAAGCCATAAGGAAATTTGCTCCTCTTGCTAGAGTTCTTTTTGTCAGCTCGTCTGACGTCTATGGTGTTTCGTCGGCCGCAGGAGGAGCTTTGTGCGAAGAAGAACCGACACAGGCCGTGAATCCTTATGCCTACACAAAACTGTGTGGGGAGATATTGAGCAGATTTTATGCACAGATTGAAAATATGGACATAGTCATTGCCCGATCTTTTCCTCATACAGGTCCAGGACAGAGCCCTGACTTTGTTTGTTCAGATTGGGCTTCCCAGATTGCAAGGATTGAAAAAGGATTGGCAGAGCCTGTGATAAAGGTTGGAAACATTTCAGTGCAAAGGGATTTTTTGGATGTAAGGGATGTTGTGAAAGCTTATGCTCTTCTTATGGAAAAAGGAAAAACTGGTGAGGTGTATAATGTATGTTCGGGAAAATCTGTCTTGCTTAAGGAAATACTCAACATTCTTCTTTCTTTTTCTTCTAAGGCTATTGAGATCCAGGTCGATTCACAAAAATTAAGGAAGTCTGACATTTCTTTGCTTTTTGGTGATAATCAAAAAATAAAACAGGAGTTATCCTGGGAACCGAAAATAACGCTAAAGCAATCGCTGTTCGATTTGCTGGAATACTGGCGGGGGAAAGTAAAAAGTGAGGAGTGAGGGGTGAGGAGTAAAGAGCGGAACACAAAATTGTTGCGTTGCTTATTCTACCGCACATATTCTCCTGGAAGATTCAGTTATTCACAATTCATTTTTTCTTTTTTTACTTTTTTAGCTTCAGCTTCAAACTTTTTCTCCCATTCTTCCATGAGTTTTTCTCTTTCCTTTTTGGTATCCAAATAAATGTGTAGATTCAGAATGCCCTGCGATATCGCATCCGCTACAGCCCCGATGGAATTCTTCTCTGTGACATCGATTTTAATCCCTTTCACATCCGCTACAAACTCTCCCACCTCCTGCTCGATCAACGGGCCTAAAATTCCTTCATTGTCCTCAATTATAGTAAGTTTGATGACCATGAGGAGCCGGTTAAAGCTGCGGAAGAAAACCGGGTCGATTTGCTTTTCTGAATAAGCTTTTTTAGCATCGGCCATTATTCCTTCCAGGGCCGGTTCAACTTTTTCCCTACCTCCGGTCCCGGTTGCTGCCATTTTTTGAAACATCCCGACCAACCTGTCCAAAAGTACATATCCTTCCTTATCGTTCAGGGCGGCAGAAGTTTCGGAATTATCAATTGCGAAAAGATTGGCAGCAAATAGCCCAAGAAAAATCAAGAGAAAGACTTTCCTAGCCATTTTCCTCCTCCTTATATTTTCTGAAATATTCAAGGAAAAAACGATGAATTGTCTCTTCCTTGATAAGAATTTCTATTTTTTGTTTATAGTCCAAACTCGGTGTTTTTTCAGAACCTATGGATAATGTGTTTTTTGATTTACCAGAAGCGCCTTCCTTTCTTATAGCCGAAAAAACGACTGCTAATTCTCTTTGCAAACCATATATTTTTGTCCTCTCTTTGGAGTTCTCTTTTCTATCCATTTTCGCGTAGGCAAGGGTCTGCATGCCCGGGCTATCCTGCAAGAATTGCTCAATGGCATTTGTTCCGAGCGGCTGGGAAGATTGTGAAAATAGACTCAACAGGGCGATCACTCCGCCGCATATAATCACAAGCACCCCAGCCAGGGTCGGTACAGGTTTTCTCAGCCAAAAGGGAATGCGTGGTTTCTTTTTAAGTTCAGTTTTTAAGCGTGCTTCCAAACGTAAACTCAGTTCTCTTTCCGGCAATACATGGAAAGCTGCTTCCTCTTCTTGCCGGACCAGTGTTTCAATAATCTCATTCTCTTTTTTTCTATGGTTTTGCATGGTTTTCCTCTTTTAATTTAGTGATTATTGCATGTCGGGCCCGGTTCAATCTTGACATAACCGTACCCTCTTTTATCCTCAGGGTCGCAGCGATTTCGTTGTAAGACAGATGGGCATATTCTTTTAGGATAAATACAAGACGCTGTTTTTTGGGAAGTTGACTTACTGCCTTTTTAAATGCCTGATGCTGTTCTTTCTGGATGACTTTCCTTTCGGGTGTGTTATGCTCAACAGAATCACTATTCATTTTATGCCTGAGAATATGGTGCAAACGCTGCCTCTTGACATAATTCAGACAGGTGTTTCTCGCAATTCTAAACAGCCACTCCTTTGAGACTTCTGAATTCTTCAAAGTTACTATTTTTCTCAAGGCCCGCAGATAGACCTCCTGCATCAACTCCTCTGCATCCCAGGGATTCTTTGAAAATCCCAGGCAGATCCGGAAAACCCGGTCAAAATAGCTCATAAGCTCTTCCAGAACATCTGATTTATACAAGGCCGGACTTTTTGCCATGTTATTAATAATTATTTATTTTTTCATTTATAAAAGACAATCAGGGAATAGAAATATTCCATTTATTGCATATTTAAACTTGAACAACCAGACAAACCAGACAAACGGGATAAACCAGACTAACCGATTAACAGACTAACAGAAATTAGTTTTGAGCTTTAAGTTTTGAGTTTTCTTTACTACTTACTCCTCACTTACTTCAGTGCTCCTTACTTTTCACTCAAATAAAGAATTAAGTGCTGAGATGAGTTCATCTGGAGTTAATGTGGCTGTGCCGATTTTACCCACAACGATTCCTGCGGCTGTATTTGCAATGACAGCAGCTTCCTGGATCGATGCTCCTGAGAGAAGGGCTAGAGCCGCTGTGGCTATAACAGTATCCCCTGCACCTGTAACGTCATAGACTTCCTTTGCGATGGCTTGGATGTGAAAAGCCTTTTCCCCTTTTTCAAAAACGGTTATCCCCTGCTCTCCTCTCTTGAGAATAAGGTATTGAGCCGAGATTTGGGACAGAATCTTTTGGCCGGCCTTTTCTACCTGGGCATTGGTGTGGCATTTGTGATGAACAATTTTTTCTGCTTCCATGTGGTTGGGAGAAATGAGGGTTACAGGGGAAAAGAGAAAGAAGTTTTCTACTTTGGGATCTACAAAGATAGGGATTTTTCTCTGTTGAGCAAAAGAGAGCACCTTGCCGACAAGGGATTTGGTAAGAATCCCCTTGTTGTAATCTGAGATGAGAATGCCGTTGTATTTTTCCTTCCGGATGAAGTTGAGTATTTTTTCTTTAATCTGGGGAGAAATAGGGCCCTTCGTTTCTAGATCAACCCTGACCACCTGCTGGTGATGGGCAATGATTCGAGTTTTTACAGTGGTAGGTCTTTTATCTGAAGTAAAAATGCCCCGGCTGTATGGAACATTTTTTTTGATCCATTCGCCCTCTTGGTCTTTGCCTATTACTCCCGTAAGAAGAGGAAATGCCCCAAGGCTTTCAAGGTTATGGCTTACGTTTCCTGCTCCGCCAAAGCAGGATGTATCTTTTTTGACCACGACAACAGGAATAGGAGCCTCAGGAGAGATGCGGCTAACATGGCCCCAGATGTATTTGTCAAGCATCAGGTCCCCTAGAACAAGTACTCTTTTGTTCTTGAAATTCTGTACAATCTTTTTCATCTTGTTAAGGTCAACGCTTATCATTGCTTTTTCTCCCTTATGAAAATGGGGTTTGAAAGAATCCAGGGGATATTTTTGCCCAACGGAGACTTTTCTTTGAGATAGACTTCAACTCGGTAAGTGCCTGCCAGCGCAGCTTCGTATGATATCGTGTTCTTGAGGGAGCGTAGAACGGCCTTTCCGTTGTGGATAAGAAGAGTTTCTTTGGCAAAAGGAGATGAGGTCTCGATATGAAGCTTGATGGGGGAGTCGGCCACAATTGTTTTTCCCATTTGAATCCTTTTTTCTCCTTTTTCTCCCCAAAACCTGAATCCTTTTGCCTGGGCAGCTGCATCAATTGCGTTGAAAAATCTTCCCTCTCTTAATGCGTCATACACTTGGCATTTTGCCATTTCAAAATTTTTTGAAAGCGGATTTTTAAGCAGAGGATGAAGCCGCAGCAGGGAAAAGACAGGTCGGTAAAGACGGTGAGCATCCGTGCTGAAGTAGCCGAAAATCGGGTGCTGGCTGTTGAGAAGGTCCCACCTTTTCAGGTTTTTTTCAGGGCGCACGAGCATTTTTAGAAGAGCATACTTGGGCTTTATTAAAAGCGCTGGCAGGTATGGTAAAGAGCGATGGATATCTTTTCTCAGCATAGTATCTGCATTTATTATTTCGATTCCCGAATAGTCAATAAATTCGCCCCATGACCACTGAACCTTTGAGAAAGGGTGGGCGATGATTGAGAATCCTTTTAGAGCCTTTATTTGATAAACAGCCTCCTCAGCAGTTTGAGAGAAATTACTGTCGGGGAGATCGAAACCAAGGGCAACAAGGTGGCCTCGATTCACAGAAAGCTCTGAGCCAGCCAGCACGAGTACTCCTTCTTTCCAACCCTGGCTGGAAATGGACTCGAAGTTAGGGTTTCCATGATCTGTGAGAATGATAAAATCAAGGGAAGAAAGTGAGGCAACCCTTGCGATTATATCTGGATGTTTTTGCCCGTCGGAAAAGGTGCTGTGAATGTGATACACTCCTTCGATTTCTAATGGGGATGTGTATGTGCTGGGAAGCTTGTATGTTTTAAACCTTAGAAGAAGGAAGCTCAGCCATAGAGCATATATGAAGATCAATGCAAGGAGAATGAACAGGAATTTTTTCTTTTTCAATTTAGCTTTTTTCTAAATCAGGATGTTGTCTTTTCTGGATTCGTTCTAGAGTAAAGGGGATGGTTATCAAGTAGAGAAAAAGAGTTGTAACTTCGGAGTCGCCGAAGTTGTATTCGAATAGACCGGCTGTGAGAAACCCTAAAAAAGCAGCCAGAGCAGCGACAGTGAGGGGAAAAAGAAAGGGATTTTTATTTTGAAGAAGCTTGACAAGAGAGACGAAAACCCAGGCCATGAAAATGAGCCATGCCAGGATGGTTGGTATCCCCCTTTCGGCTGCAATCTGGATTATGTTGTTGTGGAGATGGACGGCCAGCTTCTTAGATTCATCGGAAAGCCCGTATTTTTCTTTTTTTATTTCTACATTGACCATGTTCGGCCCTGTGCCAAAGAGGGGATATTCCTTGATTACTTTTATCCCGCCTTTGATATATTCGATTCTCTGCTGATTAGTGGCTGTTTTCAGACTGAAAATGCTTAAGGCCCTCTTTGTGGCCTGTTTGGGACTCACAAGGAAGAAAAGGCCCACAGCAAGAGGCACGATGATCAGAGCTTTGGGTTTATAAAGGAATAAAATCACAATCGCCGCGATGACTATTCCCATCCATGCACTCCGGGTTAGCGTCAGGACCAGTGAGCCCAATGTCAAAAGAAAAGCTAATCCCCAAAGAAGCCGGATTTTATCTTTGGAGAATAGAAACATGCTCATGGCCAGACAACTAAAAAGGAGCAGAAGGCCTGCCTGTGTCATGTAATGTCCCATAAAGCCTGCGATTCTCTCCCCTGGTGAGGCCTTTAAGAAAAAGTAGAAGAAAGAATAAAGAGCGCTCAGATAAGCAGATATCAATAGAGCCAGATTAGCAATTTTAAGTTCTTTTTCCCGATGGAATCCTAAATAGACTATGGGGACGATAAGATAGAGTAAAAGCTCTCTACAGTCCCATAAGCTTTCTTCTGGGTTGAAAGAGAGGAAAGAGGAAACGAGTGAAAGGATGCAGTAAGCGAGAAGAGGCCAGAAAAAAGGAGGGAAGCAAAGTTTTTCTTTTTTCAAAAGAAGGAGGGTCATCCAGCAGAGGAGTGAAAGGGAGAGAAGAATCTGGCTAGCGCTGATCGACACCATAGAAAACAGAAGACAAAGAGCGATAGTTATTGGAACGATAAATAAAATGTCATTGCGAGCAAAGCGAAGCAATCTCATCAGTTATTTTTTCCCTTGGTTGCAACGATATATAATCACTAAACTAGAAGACAAAGTCAATATTAAAAAAATCCCAAACTGCAAACAAATTGGTTTAAGGTTGAATGTTTAATGTTTAAGGATAAATACTAAATAAAAAAAAGAAATACATTAAACCTTAAACTAGTGTCGTGTCATGCGTGAAGTATCGTATCAGGCACTCGTCATTCCCACGAAGGTGGGAATCCAGTATTTCTGGCTACTTCAGGCTTCTGGATTCCCGCTTCCGCGGGAATGACGGTCATCTTTGCGACATCACATAGATGACAGGACACTAGTCCGTTTGGGATTTGCTTGTTTTATATATACTGCAAACAGGCTTGGTAGACTTCTTCCGGCGTGATGCTCCTTAAACATCTAAAATCTTCGTATTTGCAGTGTTTTTGTCTGCATGGTCTGCATTCGAGTTTCTTTTCAACCACAAAGGCTTCGGCCTGCCATGGTGCAAAATTGGCTGGAAGAGTCGGCCCGAAATAGGCAACAATGGGAGTGGCAGTCGATGCGGCAATATGCATCGGGCCGCTGTCTGGGCCTACAAAAAGGGAAGAAAGAGAGATGAGATGTCTTAGTTCCCTCAGGCTGAGTTCTCCGACCAAAGAAAGGAGTGGGGAAGTGCTATTTTTCAATATTTGTTCTGCAGCTTTTTTGTCTTCAGAAGAACCAACCAGGACAATTCTTACCTCTGGTATTTTAGGAAGTAAGGATGTAAACTCGGCTATGTTATTTACCCCCCAATCTCGAAATTCGTTTCCAGCGCTGATGTGGAGTACAACAATTTTGGAGCCTTCAATTTTGTTTTCTGTTATGATTTTTTCTACTTTATCTTTCTCCTCTTTGTGGGCGCCGGGTAGGAACAATGGCAGAGGAGAATGGAGGGATAACCCTGCAGTTTTTACCAGATTGATGTGGCTTTCCACGCTGTGGAAATTGCCACTGCCAGGACTGCGCGGGATTTTAATATCATAGATAAAGCTTTTGTATTTTATTTTGTAGCCAATCTTCAGCTTAGCCTTGGATAAGAGAGTAATTAAAAAAGCTCTTGGCCCTCCATGAAAGTCGATTACCAAATCATACTTTTCCTTTCGAATCTGTCGAATATACCTGATGAAGTCTTTGATGCTCAGGGTTATCGGAAGAACTATGGTCTTATCTAGGTTTGGGTTTCCTTCAATGAGTTCCCGGTATGGTGTTTCTACAATGTAAGAAATAAAAGCGTGAGGATAGCCCGCTCTTAAGGCAGTGACTGCAGGGGTAGTCATGATGACATCCCCGATTCGTCTCAGTCTAATCAGAAGGATCTTTTTTATTGCAGACGGATCAATCTTTTGTTGCCCTATCTGGTTCAATCTTTGCCTCATCGATAAGCATAACCGGAATGTCATCCTTTATCGGATACACACGATGGCATTTCACACACTTGAGGCCTTTATCATCCGCTGTAAGCTTTACATCTTCCTTGCATAAGGGACATGCCAGGATTTCAAGAAGTTGTGCGTCTATGGCCATTTTTTTACTCCTGTGTGACATCATATACCATAACCCTTTTTTCCGTCAATAACTATGAGCTAAAAATGTTTTACGAAACAGACGGAATAGACGGAATAGACCGTTTATGTTTGACAGAAGAGGATGTGGGGTGATATTTTTACCAGAGAGAATTTATTGCGCCAGTTATTGGAGAAAGTTTGAGTGAGAAATGAAATCGGAAAGCCGCTTTTTTTACCCCCTTTCAAAGGGCGAATTCACCCAAGCTATAATTACCCTTCTTTTATCCGGGAAATTTCGGACTGCAACAATCTCCTGAGGAAGCCTTCTTGTAAGATTTTACTTGATGGGAGAAACCGAGTTGGTGCAGTTACTCTCCCTTTGATGGAGAGCGGAATAAAGGATATTGTCATCAAAGAGTTTCACACTCGGGGATTGAACAAGCTGAAGAGTCTTCTTTTGCCCTCAAAGGCTTTTAAGGCTTGGCGGGGAGGTATGGCATTAGTCGAGAGGAAAATAGAAACACCTCTTCCTGTTGCTTACTTTGAAAGAAGAGGGCCTCTTTTCCTGGATCAAAGCTTTTTTTTATCAGAGATGGTTAAAGACATTGAAGAGATCCGTTTTTTATTCATTAAGCTTCCTCCTGAGGAGCTTCGTGAACTTCTCAAGGCGCTGGCTCTGTATCTTTCTCACTGCCATAGAGAAGGAATTCTTCATCGAGACCTTTCAGACGGAAACATCCTGGTTAAGAGAGACAAAGCCGGGAAATTTTTGTTTTATCTCATTGATACCAACCGGATCAGGATTAAAAGAAGAATCGGCCTCTTATGGAGGATTAAGTGTCTTATACGCCTGGGGGTTCCCTCTCAATTTCAACAGTTTTTTTTGGAGCAGTATCTGGGGAGTCCGCATGTGAATAGATTCCTGTGGCTGTGGTATAAGATAAATAAAAAAAAGTATTCTTGGTTCGTAGAAATTAAAAAAGCGCTTAGAATAAAACAGTTGGCTCAAAGACTAAAAATCCAGTAAGATGAGCAAGACTTTCCTCTGGAACAGATTCGCTGACCAACCTCATAATGTTGCCCCGAAGAAAGAGCGTTTCTGGAATCATTTTAAATACGCTGCCACCTACATCAGCCTTTTTGCTTCAAATCTAAGGTATGCTTCTCCCGTTTTAGCCCTGTATCGACAATACAGGAAGAAAATGTATAAAGAGCAAGTCAGGATAGGTGCTCCCTTTGGGGTCTCTGTTTCTCCTGCAGGAGAAAGAAATGAGGAAGTGGTTGAATATTTAGAAGAGATGGGCATTCGCCACTGTCTTGTTAGGATCCCTTCATGGGAAAAGGATAAATTTGACATTTACGAGAGGTTTTTCAGACTTATACGGGAGAAGGATATAGAATTCATCATTGCCCTGCTGCAGCAGAGAGATGATGTGCTGCATCCTTTACGCTGGCAGCATTTTTTAGAAGATGTTTTTTCCCGGTTTGGAAGCATCTGTTCTTTTTTCGAGACAGGACATGCATGGAACAGAACAAAATGGGGGATTTGGAATTATATGGAATATTTAAACATGATTCATACATCCATGCCTCTAGCTCAGAAATATGGAGTGAAGCTTGTGGGGCCCGCGGTTATTGATTTTGAATTTCATCTTTATCCGCCTGTGCTGGAAAAGGTCCTCTTTGATAAGATAAGCTCTCTTCTTTATGTAGACCGGATGGGGGCTCCAGAGAATACCCAATTTGGCTGGGATACATCCAGGAAAGTTGCTCTACTCAAAGCAGTAATAGATGGCTGTTCCCGAAAGAACCATGATTTGTGGATAACAGAGGTAAACTGGGCCTTGAAAGGAACAGGGAAATATTCTCCTGCATCAGGAAAGATAAATGTGACTGAAAAAGAACAGGCCGATTATCTGGTTCGTTATTTTATTCTCTGCCTTGCAAGCGGATTCGTTGAGAGGATTTATTGGTGGCAGCTTGTAGCGCCTGGCTACGGTCTTGTCGACAGCCGAAGGAAAGAATGGAGGAGGAGGCCTAGTTTTTTTGCCATGAAGACCATGGTCTCCCATCTTGATGGGAGTATATTCTTGGAGAAAATTCCGCATCCTCAAGCTGAAATATTTTCATTTTGTAAGGGGGAAAAGCATTTTTTTGCTTGCTGGATAAATGGCACTTCATATGAACATGTTTTCTCGAGACGCGTGGTTCGAGTTGTCGACTGGGATGGGCAGGAGCTTTCGGTCAGAGGTAATACAGTCAAAATTGACGGAAGCCCGAAATATGTTTATTTTTAAGATTAGCAAGACAAGCAAGACATAATGAACTTAAAACTCAAAGCTCAAAACTAATTAAAGTGAGTAGTGAGGAGTAAGGAGTGAGGAGCAAAAAGAAAGAATTAGGAAGTAAGAAATAGAAAGGGATGGGGATGAATAATAAGAATGTTGGCTTCCAAAAACATGAAGTTGAAGAATATGAAAGGAAGAGATACAGAGGATTTGACCAGAGACTTGTCCATGGAAGAGAGCTGAGAATTCTCAAGAAAATTCTCAGAAAGACCGGCAGAGATTCTACGCTTGTATTAGATATTCCCTGCGGGTACGGTCGTTTTTCTGAATTATTCCTTGATAGAAGTTTCTATTTAGTGAGCAGCGATCTTTCCTTTCACATGGTAAACCGGGCAAGAGAATCCAGTAAGCAGCACACTCGCATTTTCGGTGTAGTGGCAGATGCAAAGAAAGAGCTGCCTTTTAAACAGGACTCATTTGACCTTCTTATATCCATGCGTTTTTTCCATCATATTCATAGCGGGAAAGAGAGAGAGTTTATCCTCAAAGAATTTTCCCGCATTTCGACAAAGTGGGTGATTCTCTCTTATTACCAGAAGAATTTCCTCCATCTTCTTCAGAGAAAATTCAGGAGAAAAATTAAGAAGAGCCGGACACAGATAAAGATGATTTCGAGAAAAGAGCTGAAGAAAGAGGTTGAATCAAGCGGCCTTAATATTATTCAGGTTTTTTCCCTATTCAAAGCACTCCATGCCCACCATATAGCACTTTTAAAAAAAGTTAAAACCGTATCTTGATTCCTACCTTGATGGCCACTCCAGAAAAATCTATTGTGGCTTCTTTTGGGTCTATGACTCCTGCTTCAGTAGGCTTTTTCTCCCGGATGAAGAGTAGCGGGTAAGGTTTTTGCTCTGATATCTGTCCCTGGTAAATGTAAAGAATTCCTTCCTCGGTCGAGGTTAGACCTGTTGATTCAGTGTAATTATCTTTTCCTTTAAATCCTTTTAATTTTGCATAACGTCCGGTGGCTTCCACAATAATGCTTATGTGAGAAGTGAGATCATGTACAAAGCCAAATCCGCCCAGGAAACCGAATCCTTGAGCGTCTGCTTCTCCTCTCCATTCCTGAGAGAAGTCCTCTTTCTGGAACCGGTATGAATATGTGCATCTGGCAAAGTAATACTCGACCCCATTTTTTGTGTAAAAATTGGGCAGAATATAGAAAGAAAGAACAAGCCTTAAAGGAAGTGCTTGAATTTTGGGTCTGGCAGTGAAGATCTCGGAAGATGAACCTCTCTCGAATTCAATCGAACTTTTCTTTTCTCCTAGAAAATAATCGGCTCCTAGTCCAAGGAAGAGCCTTGAACTTAAAGGAAAATTCAGCTCTCCTCCTAATATATAGCTCAGGTGAGCGGGTTTTATCTCTCCTTTTCCCTGGATGCCGAGAGTATCTCTATAAAAGTCGGCTAGACCTTGGGAGCCCCTGTTCAAATCTCCCCCTTTAAAGAAATTCCCCCCTCCTGATATAAAAAGATCGAGTTGAGGAAGTGTGGGCTTGAAAGATGTTGGTGTGATAGGAGGAGATGGGGGTGGTTCCTTTATTTCTATTTCCTGAGGAATACGTTCAATCTCTATAACTAGGCTTTCATGTACATAGCCAGAGACCTGTTTTCCTTCTTCAGGCTCTAGTTTGACCAGGTACCATTCGCCTTCTTTTCCCAGGGATTCAAGGACTGTTCCCTGCTGGATTTGCTGAATGATTATACTCCCGATATCTGGCTTTAACCGGATATTTGCCTGTTCAGTTACGACTTTAAGCTTAAAGAGACTCTCCTGTGCACTAGTGTTTGTCAAGAAAAGGAAGAGAAACGCAGCTAGAAAGATTTGAACTTTAATACATTTCTTTGTTTTTTGCTTTTTCAATTTTTTGAACCTTCTGGCTCAAATTATAGATTAGAGCCCTAAACCTGTCAAGAAACCTGGCTTCAAGTGAATCAGTTTAGTCCGTTATGTCCGTTAATCCTGATATTTATCTAAAAAATTTAAAAATGGCTATATAGAGTTCGTTCCTTAATTGCTGATTTTGTGCGTCTCACTTTTCTTTTATCTTTATAAATCGAATAATGAAATAAAACCAGACAAACCAGACAAACCAGAAGTTGAGGGTTTGCTTATCTTTTCGAAAAAGTGTTAATATTTAGATAAATTTCAAGGAGAACGATATGAGATTGTGCTGCAATAAAAATAAAAGCATTGGTTTGGTAATTTTCGTCTGCCTGTTTTTTTCAGGAAGTTTACTTTTAGCTAAAAGCGGTCAAAAAATAGAGTTCAAGGAAAAGTCATGGAATATTGGAAAGACAAAACAGGGAAAAATTCATACTCATGTTTTCGTGTTTAGAAACATTGGTGATTCTCCTCTAACTATCAAGAAAGTCAGGACTACATGCGGATGCACTGCAGCATTGGTTTCAAAGAAAAAACTTGATCCTGGTGAGAGGGGGGAGATAAAAGTTACATTTAACACAAAGGGTTATGAAGGAAATGTAGCCAAATATATCTATGTTGAGTCGAATGATCCAAATCAACCTCAAATACAACTGATGGTTTCAGCTGAGATTGATGTTCCTCCTCGCCCAATAATATCTCTGGATCACTACAGCCTTGATACTGGTTTGATTCTAGAAGAAGAGAAAATTCAGGCAAGAACAAAAGTTAAAAACAGAGGCGAGCTGGAACTGGAGGTAATTTTCTCTCATAACAATGCCCTTTTTTTTAATAAAGGCAAGAAAATTTCTTTTCCCATCAGGATTGCCTCTGGCAAAGAAGTAGAAATAGAGATAGAAATTCCTCTTCGCAAGAAAAAAGGATTAATAAGAGAATACATTTTACTGAAATCAAATGATCCCAGGCGTCCGACACTATCTTTGTATATAAGCGGTTATATCATTACGAAGAAGCAGTTAAAAGAGCTTTTTATTAGGTATAAAAAAATATTAGATTAAGATTTCTTATGCGAGAATGAAAATTCGAGTGGATGGACAGAAGGTAAAGTGATCCTTTTTGCAAATTTTTTAATTGCTGTCTCCAAGATTATTGAGATTGTCTTGATGATCTACATGTGGATTATTATTATCCGCGCTATTCTTTCTTGGGTTCAAATCCCCTCTCTATATTCAGTTTCTGTCGTACTTTATTATTTAACAGAGCCGGTTTTGAAGCCTGTTCGAAAGTTCATTCCGCCTTACAAACTAGGTGGAATTGATATAAGCCCAATGATTATTATTCTGCTGATATTGTTTATTGATTCTTTTCTAGTAAAATCCCTGTCTCTCTATGCTCAGCAGCTGCTTAGGCAGAGCACGCTGGTTTTTTAGCTAATGAGTTCAAGACCTCTGGCTTCCCAGCAAGCTCCGAAAATCGCCAAGTTGGTTTAAAGTTTAAGGATTAAGACTAAATAAAAAATATAAATACCTTAAACCTTCAACTTTAAACCTTAAACCAATTCGTGTGGAATTTTATAATGGGTATCGGCTTGAAGGAAAAAAACAAGATCTATCTAAACGTACAGGTTCATCCTCGTGCCAAAAAGCGTGGGATTGAGAAGAAGGGTTCCCATGAGTACATAATTCGGGTTCTATCGCCTCCTTCAAAAGGGAAAGCCAACAGGGAAGTAATACAAATAATCGCTTCGTATTTTGATGTTCCTCCTTCCCAGGTGAATATTGTTAGAGGACAAAAGGCTCGCCGTAAATTGGTGATCCTGGATATTAAAAAAAATCCCAAATCGCAAATCGCAAATCCCAAACAAATTCCAAATTCCAATATCAAAAACTAATATTTGCGTGTAGTGAGCAGAAATAACGAGGCGCAAAACGCAAAAGGGCTGAGAGCTTATTGTTGATAGATTATAGCTAAAATGGAATAGACTGTTTTTATTTCGGTCATTGGAATTTTGGTGCTTATTTGGAATTTGGAAATTGTGATTTGGAATTTAGTCTTTTTTAGTCATTTTAATTTATTTCGAATTTAGGATTTCATGGTTAATTGTCATTTAAATATTAGCTGTGATACTATCTTTCACGCAATTAGAATAGGAACCGTATGTTAAAAAAGGGGTTGTATCAATTATGGAATCCTATAATTTGATCAGCTTTCTAGGGATATTTGCCCTGGCTGGATTTGCTTGGCTTTGTTCGTCTAACAGGAAATTTGTTAACTGGCGTGTTGTTTTTTGGGGGATAAGCTTGCAACTTTTTTTTGCATTTTTCATTTTTGTGCTGCCGATTGGGGCCAAGTTTTTCCTATTCGTGAATAAAATTGTTGTTGCCGTTCTTGATAGTGCAACAGAGGGGGCCAGATTTCTTTTTGGCCGTTTAGCGTTGCCTCCAGGAACAACCGGCGAAGGTGGAGAAACATCTCTTGGTTACTTTCTTGCTTTCCAAGCCTTGCCGACCATTATCTTTTTTGCCTCTGTTGTAGCCGCTCTTTATTATTTGAAAATCATGCCTTTACTTATCAGGGGATTCTCCTTTGTTTTTACTAAACTTATGAGAATTAGCGGTGCAGAGTCTCTCTGTGCTTCGAGCAACATTTTTGTTGGCATAGAATCTGCTCTTGTTATTAGACCTCATCTCGGAGAGATGACACGCTCAGAGCTTACGACCATCCTTTCAGCAGGGATGGGAACAATTGCCTCCACAGTGCTTGCTTTGTATGTGTTTTTTCTTCAGGGTGAACTTCCTACTATTGCAGGCCACCTGATTTCAGCCTCTTTCCTTTCAGCTCCGGCAGCTGTGGTAATGTCCAAGCTTATTATGCCAGAAACGGAAAAGCCAAAAACTTTGGGAATGAATGTCAAGCCTTTTTATGAAAGGGAAGATAACCTTATCATGGCAATTATCAACGGAGCTAACAGTGGCATGCGTTATCTTGGAGGCATTATATCTCTACTTCTTGCTTTTTTGGGTATTCTGGCACTTCTTGACCTTATTCTCGGCTTATTTGGAGGGTATCTCAACCTTTGGTTTGGTCTAAACATTGACTGGTCTCTTAAGTCTCTGCTTGGCTATGTTTTTTATCCTTTTGCGCTTATCCTGGGCATTCCCCCTTCCGATGCTTTTGAGATCGCAAAGATTATCGGAGAAAGAACAGTAGCTACTGAGTTGGTTTCCTACCAACATTTATCTCAAATACTAGCTGAAGGCACTCTTATACATCCTCGTTCGGCCATCATCGCTTCTTATGCACTCTGTGGGTTTGCTCACGTTGCATCCCTTGCTATATTTGTCGGGGGAATAGGGGCATTGGCACCCCAGCGTTTGAAGGACCTTTCCCGATTAGGATTCAGAGCCCTTCTGGCAGCGACTCTTGCCTGTCTGATGACCGGAGCAGTGGCTGGGACATTTTTTTCCCAGGGATCGATCCTGCTTGGTAAATAATAAGTTAATCTGTTAATTCTCTAGAAAAAAAATTGACGGAATAGACCGAACAAACGGAACAGACTGAATAGACTTAATATATGAAGATGATAAGATAAATTTTGTTTTATTAACAGACAAACTAAGTAACAGAATAACAGATTAACGGTTGTGTTTTTCTTTTTTCCTGATAAAATATTCGTGAAACAGTTGGTTAGAAACTAAAAAAAGGAGAGGAAAATGTCCGATTTCTTGAAAAAGATACTTTGGGTGACTGATTTTTCTGATGAAGCTCAAGAAGCCCTGGTCTATGCCGATATGTTTGCCAAGAGTTTCAGGGCGAGTATCATTGCGCTGCATGTTGTACCTGATTTTTCGCCTGCTCTTTATGATACTGCCTATGTCATTCGAGGAGAACTGGCGAGAAGGTTGGATTTTATAAAAAAAGAGGCAAAGAAAAGGCTTGATTCTTTAAAGAAGGCGAGAGGAATATCATTAAAAATAATAGTCAAGGAAGGCAGTGCTTCTAAAAAGATTATCGAGACTGCTGAGGAGGAAAAGGTTGATTTAATTGTGATGGGGAAAAGAGGGCTATCAGCGATTGAGAAACTTTTTATCGGAAGTGTTGCTAACCATGTCTTAAGAAACTCCTTTATACCCATTCTTATGACCAAGAAAAGAAGCGGAAAGCCCCGGTTTAAAAAGATCCTTGTTCCCACTGATTTCTCTGATCAAGAAGAAAGGGAGAGAGATTATGCCTGGAATTTGGCCAAAGGCTTTGATTCTGAACTTATGCTTCTCCATGTTCTTGAACTTCATGATTATGAATTTCCACCAAGGGTTATTGATGAGATGTTCAATTCTGTTATGAAAAGACTCAAACAAAGAAAGAGAAGAGAAAAGGAAGACACAAAGGTCTCTGAGGATGTTTATCGTGCCATTAATGCCTCGATCGGAATCATTGATTATGCTGAGACTCACAAGTTTGATTTAATTGTTATGTCCACTTATTGTCAAAGTAAGCTGGAACGTTTTTTCCTAGGGAGTACAACAGAGAAAGTTATCTCTTACAGCAATATTCCGATTTTTGCAATTCCTCCTACCTTGAATGCTGGCTAAAAGTGGAAGAAAACCTAAAGTACTGGGTTGCATTAAATCTTGTTATAGCTGAGAATCTAAAATTAGCCAAGAAGATTGTCCATCGTTTTCCTTGTATTGCAGATGCTTTTAGAGCGCGTGGAAAAGATTTAATCGCTTTGGGTTTTGAGGAAGACACAGCGCAGGCTATTAATTCTCCAAAGATCCTTGACCGAGCCCGTAGAGAAATTGAACGGGTTGTGAGGAAAGGATATTCTATCCTCTCAATAGAGGATAAACAGTATCCTGAATATTTAAGAGAAACTTTCGACCCTCCGCTCGTCCTATATTGTGCAGGGAAGGTAGAAACGCTGAAAGAGCCGGCTATCTCCATAGTTGGAGCTCGGAAGCCAACCCCATATGGGAGAGCGGTTGCAGAGAGGCTTGCCGAGGATCTGGCTGTTAGAGGAATGGTTGTCGTAAGCGGGATGGCCCGCGGAATTGACTCCATCGCCCATTGGGGGGCTCTTAAAGGAGGGAAGACAATCGCTGTGTTAGGTTCTGGTTTAGAGAACATATATCCGAGAGAGCACAGAATGCTTTTTGAAAAAATCATCGAGACAGGAGCTGTTGTAACCGAATTTCCTCCTAAGTCTCCTCCGTTGGGACATCATTTTCCTTTAAGAAACAGGGTTATCAGCGGCCTTTCTCTTGCGCTGTTAGTGGTTGAAGCAACACGAAGGAGCGGCTCGCTGATTTCTGCCCGATTAGCTCTCGAGCAAAACAGGGAGGTGATGGCTGTCCCAGGAAATACTACCTCTGAACTCAGCCAAGGAACGAATTGGCTGATTAAAACTGGAGCTAAGCTTGTTGAAACTTGGGAAGATGTAGCAGAAGAGCTTCCATCACCGATTAAAGAGAAACTTCTTTCTACGAAAGCAGAAGTGAAAGAAAAATCTGTTTCGATGACACTTCAGGAGAGAAAAATTTTTGACCTTATCAAGGCTGACTCCTTGATCCACATCGATGAGCTTGTGGAAAGAAGCGAATTTTCAGTTTCTGAAATTCTTTCCATTTTGCTCAATTTGGAGCTTAAGGGGTTGGTTTTTCAGAGGCCAGGAAAATATTTTCAGAGGAAATTGTGATGGCTAAGTACTTGGTTATCGTTGAATCTCCTGCCAAGGCGAAGACAGTCAATCGTTACCTTGGTCAAGAATATTTGGTTAAGGCTTCTTTGGGACATATTCGAGATTTACCCAAGAAGAGATTGGGAGTGGATGTAAAGCATGACTTTAAGCCTGAATACTATATTATTCCTGAAAGAAAAAAAGTCGTTGCTGAATTGCAAGACTTTGCCAGGCAGGCTGAGTCTGTCTTTCTTGCCGCTGATCCTGATAGAGAAGGAGAAGCAATTTGTTGGCATCTCTTCTCTGTTCTCCAGGGTTTTAATAAAAATATTTATCGCGTTCTTTTTCATGAGATTACAAAGAATGCTGTTGAGGAAGCGTTTGCTGATTTTGGGAACCTAGATCAAAATGAAATAATGGCACAGCAAACAAGGAGGATTTTGGATCGATTGGTTGGCTATCTCATTAGCCCTTTATTATGGGAAAAAATCGGAAGGGGATTGAGTGCTGGAAGGGTACAGTCAATAGCATTACGTTTGATTTGCGAGAGAGAAAAGGAAATAAAAAGTTTTGTGCCTGAGGAATATTGGTCGATAACAGCTCATCTTAAGGCATCTAATCCTCCCTCATTTAAGGCGAACCTGGTCAAGATCGACGGTAAAAAGGTAAAGATAAAAGAGGAGAAGAAAGCTACGGAAGTAGTTTCAGAGCTAAAGAAGCTGCCTTTTGTTCTGGAAGAAGTTGAGGTTAAAGAGAAGAAGAAAAGCCCTAGTCCCCCTTATATCACCAGTACTCTTCAACAGGATTGTTTTCGCTTTTTTCGGTTTCCAGTAAAGAAAACAATGTTCATAGCTCAGCGGCTTTATGAGGGCCTTGAAATTGGAGATCAGGGACTTGTTGGCCTGATCACTTATATGAGGACAGACTCTGTCCGCATATCTAACGAGGCTCTTAATGAAGCAAGAAAGCACATAGAGGAGAATTTTCCAAAGGAATATTTGCCAAGAAAGCCACGGGTTTATAAAAATAAAAAAAGGGTTCAAGATGCCCATGAAGCAATACGTCCTACATCTTTTGATCTCTCTCCTAAAAAGATCAAATCCTACTTGAAAAAAGAGGAATATAACCTTTATACAACAATCTGGAATCGGTTTATAGCATCTCAGATGAATTCAGCTTTGGTTGAGGAGACAGAGTTTGAAATCAAGGCCTCGAAATATCAATTCAAGGCTAAAGGAGAGGTTATAAAATTTGATGGATTTTTAATCCTTTATCCCAAATTGAGAAAAGAGGAGAAAATTCTGCCCAAGGCAGAGCAAGGTGAAAAATTAAAACAAATCGACCTTGAATCCAAGCAGAATTTTACTCAAGCTCTACCGCGTTACACTGAAGGAAGTTTGGTCAAGGAGTTAGAGGCGAAGGGGATCGGCCGCCCAAGTACCTATGCTCCAATTATTTCCACCTTACAGAACCGTGCTTATGTCATTAAAGAAAAAGGTAAGTTTATCCCTACGGATCTTGGAATTTTTGTTACAGAATATTTGATCAAGAATTTTCCTGATTTGATGGAGTTCGAATTTACAGCGCGGTTGGAGGGCAACCTTGACAGTATAAGTGAGGGAAAACAGGGCTGGCTTGGATATTTGAAATCTTATTTTTCCCTTCTTGAAAGGGATCTTAAACAGGCGATGGAGATCGAGGGAGTTAAGGGCAAAGGGATTCCTGTAGAAGAGGTTTGTCCAGAATGCGGCCGTCAGCTCGTGATTAAAGAGGGACGATACGGAAGATTTAGAGCCTGTTCGGGCTATCCTGATTGCAAATTTAGAGAAAGCATGTTTAAAAAAGAAGTTAAGCCTCTGGAAGAAATGTGCCCTAAGTGTGGCTCTCGAATGGTGGTACGCCTGGGGAAATATGGAACCTTTGTTGCCTGTTCGAATTATCCCAAATGTAAATACATCAGGAAAGAAAAAAAAGACACAGGGATTCCTTGTGCGCTAAACTGTGGTGGAACGATAGTGAGGAGAAAAACGCGGAAGGGAAAAATTTTTTACGGCTGCAGCAACTTTCCGAAGTGCAAATTTGCCACATGGGACGAGCCCATATCTCAGCCCTGCCCTCAATGCGGGCGTGAATTTGTCCTTCGTAAAAATGCCATAAAAGGGGAGTCTTATTTATACTGCAGTAATGCAGAGTGCAGCTATAAAGAGACTCTGGAGCCAGAAAAGATTTGGGAAAGAAGGGAAAATGATGAGCCTATTTAGTCCGTTGGATTCGTTTTAGAACCGGGCAAGGCATACGATTATTTATATCTCCATAAGTAAAAAGCTATGAGTTATTACAGAGAAATTAGCCAGTTCTTATCTTACTTGAAACACGAGAAAAATGCCTCCCCTCATACAATCACAAGCTACAAGAGGGATTTGACTCAGCTCGATGAATACCTGGAAGAAAAAAAAGTTAAATTGAGAGATATTGACAACATTGTTCTTCGTGCTTTTCTGGCGACGCTTTATGAGAAGAAAAACAAAAAATCCACTATTGCTCGGAAGTTGGCGGTAATACGTTCTTTTTTCCAGTTTTGCATGAGAAAGGGATGGTTGGAAGACAATCCTGCTAAAGTAGTGGCAACACCCAGACTAGAAAGTCACGTTCCTTCTTTTCTGTCTGAGAAAGAGATGGCAAGATTTTTAGATTTACCTAAATCGGACAAGCCCCTGGATCTAAGGAATAAAGCAATGCTTGAGCTCCTTTATGCCACGGGAATTCGCGTGAGTGAACTTGTAGGAATTAATATTGAAGATGTGAATTTTGCAGAGCTGTTGATTCGAGTAAAAGGTAAAGGCAAGAAAGAGAGGCTAACACCTTTCGGGAGGAAGGCACAGGAAAGTCTTCGTTCTTATCTTCACGCCAGGCATTTAATTCATAAAGGTCATATCGAGGAAAAGATCCTATTCTTAAACTGCCGCGGTAAGAGGATCTCCTCTCGGTCTGTTGAGAGAATGGTTGATAAGTACGTCCGCAGTTCGGCTCTTCGTAGAAAGATCAGCCCTCATTCCCTTCGCCATTCTTTTGCGTCCCATCTTTTGAGCAGAGGAGCAGATCTGAGGGTTATTCAGGAGCTTCTGGGGCATGAGAGTTTAGCCACAACCCAGAAATATACTCATCTTGATTTAAGACGTTTAATGGAAGTCTATCGAAAAAGCCACCCAAGGTCATAATAGAAGAACTCAAAACTCAAAATTAAAATCTCAAAACTGATAATCGTAAGCTGTAAGCAGTAAACCGTAAGCCGAGAAAACCATTAACCATTCCCCATTTTCTTAAGGTTTAAAGTGAAGGTTTAATGTTAAAGGCGAGAAAGCTATTAACTATTTACCAACCGCCTGTCATTGCGAGCGAAGCGTGGCAATCTCATCTTGTAGCGCCTTTGAATGGGATTGCCGCGCTCCCTCCGGTCGCTCGCAATGACTGGGGGAGATAAACCAGATAAACCAGATAAACTGTGTTGCTGAGTCACTGAAATCGTAAACTTTTGTTGTCGCTGAAGTTGTGATTTTGTCAACTTTTATTTACTTCTTTTAGAATTGGCGTCTTGCAACTAATTGATAATAATTAAAATATAAATACTTGCATGATGGCATTGATTTTGCATTAAGGGAAGATGAAAGGAGGTTACCATGAAAAACTTAATGACGAGGGTAATGGTTTTCAGTCTTGCCTTTGCGCTTGTACTTGTTTCTTTTCCTTTTCTTCAGGCCCAGACAACATCAAAGGCCGCCGACAAGAAGATTGACATCAACACGGCTTCAGTTGTTGAGCTTCAAAAGCTTCCTCGAATTGGTGAGAAAGTGGCACAGAGAATTGTCGATTTTAGAAAAGAGAACGGCAAGTTTAAGAAGATTGAAGAGATTATGAAGGTTAAGGGAATCGGAGAAAAAATATTTGGAGGGATAAAAGACTTTATCACAGTTGGAAAGCCAGCCAAGTCGGAATGAGAGAAGGGGATTAAAATTCCCCTTCTTCAATTTTTCAGTTTTGTCTGGTGAGTCAGTTTAAGCAGTTAGGATTAGGATCTGGATTTAAATATTCAAGAAGAAATTCTTTCAATTTCTTAAGGGCACGACCGCGGTGGCTGATTTTATTTTTTTCCTCAGGTAATAGTTCGGCAAAAGTTTTTCTTAATGGGGAGTAATAGAAAATGGGATCATATCCGAATCCGAACAGACCTCTTTCTTCTAATGTTATATAGCCTTTAACAGACTCTTTTATTTCTTTGATTATCTTTTCTTTTTGGGATAATACCATGCATGAGACAAATCGAGCTTTCCTCTGTTTATTCGGAATGCCCTTCATTAGATCCAGAACTTTTTTTATGTTCCGTTGATCTGTTGCCTCAGGTCCTGAGAATCTAGCGGATAGAATCCCAGGTGCTCCATTCAAATATTCTATCTCTAGACCTGAATCTTCTGCTAGAGTAAAACCTTCCCATTTTTGACTGTAGAAGAGGCTTTTCCCTCGTGCAATTTCCAAAAAATCTTTTCCTTCTTCATGAAAAGTTTCTTTTGAGTTGAGTTCCAAAAGAGAAAATATTTGAATAGGCAGTTTCCCTAAATATACCTCTATTTCTTTTGTCTTTCCCTGATTTGTGGTTGCGAGAAGCAGCTTTGCTTCAATCAATCTTTATCTCTAAAATCCCATCAAGGTTAAGTAGACTCCACTTGAATTTTTGTTCTTTTTCTTCTGTAGCGGGGAAGGAAAGCTCGATGGAGGAGATGTTCCCTTCTTCTCTATGGGCGATTTCTTTAAATTTTATGCCTTCATGAAAGGCCAATTTTTTAATATTAATCAGTGTATCCTTGGAGTATTTGGTTTTGAGGTGATAGTGGTAAAGCGATTTTTTCAAGTAGAGAGCTTCAAGTTGTCTGAATATGACCAGTGTCAGGATGATTATTATTGTGAATATGATCGCGATTAAATAGTGTCCAGCACCTATAACAAGGCCTAAACCTGCAACAACCCACAAGGTGGCAGCTGAAGTCAAACCGATAACAATTCCCTTGGCTTGAATTATAGTCCCTGCTCCTATAAAACCAATGCCGGCAATTACCCCTGCACAAATCCGCGCCATGTCGCTACTGATTGTATCCTTTCCTTGGAACAGAAGTTGCGAAAGAATCATCATCATGGTTGAACCGATACAGATTAGAATGTTTGTTCTGAATCCAGCAGGCTTTTGGCTGGATTCTCTTTCGAGGCCGATCAAACCTCCAAGGGCAACAGCCAGAAGGAGTTTTAAAGTAACTTCCATAATACTCATAGTCTTTCCCCAAGGTTGAACATGCTGCTAATGTATCATAACTAAAAACATAAAAACAAGTTATCTGAGGAAGTTGAGTCAGTTTAGACCGTTTTGACCGTTAAGTTGAACGAAACAGACCGAATAGATGGAATAGATTGTTATTGTCCAATCTTATCCAGAAAATAAGCAAGGAAAAAGATAAGGATAAGGAAAAAAGTATAGAAGGCAAACTTGGGGTTGTTAAGAAGTCTTTCAGGTTCATCCATGACTTTTTTTTCTTTCAGAGTCTTCCAGAAAATCATAAAAAGATAAAAGAAAACAAATGGAGAAAGATAGATGAAAGACTCGAGCTTGAAGGTGACGGCAAAATAGAAATAAGCAGTAAAGAACAATACGGTGCTTACCACTATATTTAAAATCAAAGATTTTTTGGTGTATTTAGTTAGAACAGCTCTGTAATTTCCTGCTTTCTCTTTTAGAAACCGAAACTCGGAGTATCTTTTAGCGACCATTAGAAAATTCCCAAAGAACCACCAGCTCAACAATAGGGAAGCGGGGGGAAAGAGCTGAGATGGTGAAAATGCAAACCAGCCAATGAAGAAACGGATTGGATTATTGGCTGACTCAGAGATGGAGTCCAGAAAGGGAACATCTTTTGTCCGTATCGGTTTGATGTTGTAGATGAATCCTGCAATCAAAAGGCCAAGAAGAGATAGGAAAAATGGGCGGGAGAAGAAGATAAAAGCCAAAGAAAGGCTGGAGATGGCAAGGACAATTCCCAGGGAAAGAAAGGGGATTTTATTTATTTCTCCTTTGACTAAAGGACGGTCACGCTTTGTGGGGTGATGAATATCATAAGGAACATCCACAATTTCGTTTATGATGTAGTTTGCAGTGGATATGGCCCATGTGAGAATAAAAGAGAATCCTAGTTGTCCTATAAGCAAAATCTTGTCGATTGAAGAAAAAGGGTCCCTATACAAAAAGAAAAAGGCGGCACTTCCAGCAAAGATGGCGAGACTTCGCGGCCATCTCCCAAGGCGCATAGCTTTTAGATAGGGATTCATTTCCTGGATTCCTTTCTGGCATATATTTCGAAAGAGTCGCAGAGTGCTAATTTTATCGAAATTTTCTCCCAAAAAGAAGCTAAATGATGACTTTTTAAGAGAAAATTTAGCCAAGGCTTACGGGAAATGAGATAGCGGGCACTGAAGGTCCATGAATATTTTCTTAGCTTCGTGATCCGAAAACCAGCCCTTTGGAGTAGAATAGAGAGGCTTGTCGAGGAAAAATAGCCAAGGTGGGCTGGACGAAAATGCCACCACTTACCTCTCGTGATTTTAGCAGCAAGACTGTTGATGTCAGGAGTGACTATACAAAGGGTTCCTTCTGGGGCTAGAATTTCATTGGCTTTAGCCAGTGCTTCAAACGGATTAGGGATGTGTTCGATGAAATCGACCATGGTTACGGCTGTGTAGTAATTTTGTGGTAAATCAGCTTTTTCAAAATAGCCTTCATGTATCTTAAGGTTATATTTTTCCTGGGCGATTCTTACTGCCCAGGCACTAGCTTCGATTCCCTCTGGCTTCCAGCCTCGTCGAAGGGCAATACTCATAAGAATACCAGTAGCTGCACCTATGTCAAATAGGACTCCCTTTGTTGGGTGGATCTTTTCAAGGAAAGATATAATCCTTAGGAAGTTCTTTGAACGACCTCTCGCCTCTTCTTGATAAAGTGGGTCTTCTATTTTGCTATAAAGAGAATGAATAAAAGTTGGCGAAGGGCAAGGATTGGCAAATATATAGGTGCAGTTTTCACAACGGCTCAAATTCCAAATCTTACCGTAATCGCTGTCTGTAATCTTGATATGGTCCTTGTTTATATTGAGAAAGTTAAATGTTCCTTTTTTAAAAGGTGAAAGGGCTGAACTCGAACATACAGGGCATTTTGTAAAATATTTGAAGTTTTCCAGCTCTTGCTTCATATTATCGGTTGAGGCAATTTTTGAATCGGAAGCCTATTTATTACTCCTTAATAAAGTATATGAGTTTTTAACATTGATTAGGTTTAAAGTCAATAACAATAGAGCTATTGTGTTTAAAGCAACTGAGTTACTGTATTACCGAGTCACTGAAGTGATAATTTGCTCAGTTCCCTTCTTGCAAAAAATTCTGTTCCCCATAAGCGAATAGTATGTTTTTTTAATGCTTCCCTTCCGCAGGTGATGATCTTGGGCCCCATTACTAGGCAGTCTTTGGTTTCCATGCTATGTCCATCAAGCACTTTATACTTGCAGGTTTCTTTTCCAGGGGATAGAATAGCCAAATTTCCACCTTCTTGTTTATTTTTTCTTCTTGAAACTGAAAGGCTGGTGATTATCCGGCCGTCCAAATAGACCTTGGCTTCAGAAATTGTTTTTTGGAAAGGGGACTGAATCACACATGAGACCCCCTTTTTAAAGTCTAATATTTTTATATTTGTGGGATAATTTTTCTTTGTATTATTCCCAGTTCTTTCTGCCGTAGTAATTGCCAGAATTTTCTCCTGAGGATATGTCCTGATGTGAGTAAGTGTTCCTTCGAAGTTTTCAATGATTTTAACGACTCCTTTATCGATATCCCATTGTTTAATGCTTTTGTCCGTACTTCCTGAGTATATTCGTCCGAAGTAGTCTACAGCAAGAGATAAAATTGGATGAGAATGGCCTTCCAGAATAAGGAGATATTTATTTATGAAATCCCAGATTCGGATCGAACCATCCTTGTGTCCTGTTATTATCTTGTTCCTTGGCAGGGATGTAATGCATAGGACAGGAGAATTTATTTTTCCTGTTTTGACTATTTCATTCCTTTCAAAGGAAACGTTCAAGAGTTCTCCCTTCTGATTTGTTAAAAAAATATCTCGACCCAATAGCGTCATACATGTGAATTTTTCTAATTGCTTATGGAATATGCGGTTATCAATGAAGGTAAGGACAAAAACACTTCCTTCCTCTCCAATGCCAGCAATTTGATCCTGTGCATAGAATTTGATTTGTTTGGGCTTTAAGTCGTCTGATTCTATTGTTAGTATAAGATTGGGCTGTTCTGTCAGATTGTCGTTCAGCTTCGGTTTGAATTTTTTTTCTTCAGGCAGGAAAGAACTGACTTTTTCTTCAGGCCACTTTTCGCGTTTTAAAGAGAGATCTTCATGTTTGATAGAATGAGTTTCTGAGATCATTTTTAAGGATTTTGCCTCTTTTTTGAAATCTCCGATCTTAATCAAATCGCCCCAGGAGTCAATTCTTCTTTTTTGGAACAATTCTTGTATCTCTTGACTGTTCAGCCGGGAAAGAATGGAATTGTCCAGGTCATAGATTATCATTAGCCCTTCCTGGTAAAACTGGGTATCTTCCAGGGAAGGTTCTTCGAGAAAAGACAGGTGAGTTTTAGTGCTTTCTATGGCGATTTCTCTTTCTTCTAGATTCAGCCTTCTTGTCGAGTAAGTCGCTCTGAAATTTACTTCTACATCTAGCTCTCCTCTGAAATAAAACATATCAATAACTCTTTGGAAATAGTTTTGATCCCGGCACCCGTCAAGGATTATTAATTTCTTATCTAGGTTTTCTTGGAGGAATTTTTCAAGGAACTCCTCTGGATCATCTTCTTCTTCGGAAATAGGGTAGTCATGATAGTAGATGGGTTCAATATATTTTTTTAACCATTTCAGTCCGAGGATTCGGTTAAATATTTTTTGATCTTTTTTTCGGTCTCGCATCAAATAGAGAATTTCATTCGGTTTTAAATCGCCGAACCCGCTAATGATTGATTGGCAAAAATATGTTTTTCCTGTACCTGAATCACCGTTGACAGCTATGATGGCTCTTTTTTTAGAATTGATTAAATAATGCAGTGTTTCTGAGAGTTCATACAGCCCTCTCTGGGCAGGTTTGAGGCCTAAGATGCTAACTGCTCCGACATTGTAGAGGTAGAGTGAATGTATAAATTCGGGCATATCGATTTTTCTTAAAGCGCCTACGGATTCTTCGAAGAGCTGCTTGTTTTTGGACTTCAATAATTTTAAAAGAGTGATCACGATATCTGCACTGACTCCCCCTTGTTTTTCTTTTTGGGCTTTACCAATTTCACCTAATGTCCATGCTAGATACGTTTTTAGCTTTGCAGAAGGATGGTCTGCATACTTAACCAAATGAGGAAGGCTCTGGAGCGATTCTAACCCAATTTTCCCCAGAGCCCAGATAGCTTCTTCTATTTGTTCGAGCAGGAAGATATTTCCCCTTTCTCCATTGTCTTGAGAACGGACTAACTTGTCTGGTTCTTCGAGAACTTTGGTTATGGATTCGACCGCCTTTTTTTCTTTTAAACTTCCCAGAGTATAGATAAGATTTTCTTTTATCTTTGTGTAGTGCAGAGGAATATGAATCAATGCCCTTATTAATGATTCCGTGGACCGAGGATCCTGAAGAATACTTAGAATAACGGAGGCGTGATACTGAATCCCGCTGGAAATATCTATTCTTTCATCATTTAGCAAACCAAGGCATGGCCGGAGAAGTGCGGGAGATGTATGGGTCACTATACCCATAGGAGGCTGAATCTTTTCAATAATTAGAGGAAAAATTTCTTCTTTTTTTTGAGGATCTTCTGCTCTGTCTAAGAGCTGGCCGATCGTTCTATCCAGCCTATCTTCTTCTGATATCATCTTGACGATATGCTCGAAGATTTCTGGGCTGGCATTTTTTAATCTGTTTAAAATATAGGTAATAAATGCTTTGTTATCTTTTTCGGTTGAAAGGCGGCTTAAGAAATTATTTAAATCACGATACTTAGCTATGGATTCTTGTTTGTGAATTTTTGCTTCTCTATCCCAGTCAGGGACAAAGGATTCAACGTTGAGCCGGATTGCTTCGTAATAGAGTATCCATGCCAGCACTTCGAAAATGATTAGATAAGGATAGGCTTTTTTTGAGCGGTTTCCGGAAGAATAGAACTGAAGTATTGCCGTATCGATTTCATGTTCTGTTAGGTTGCATAGATCGATTCTGGATTTTTCCAAAAAAGCCAATTTTATTTTTTTCGTTTGCAGCCAGGAATAGCCTTCTGTAAAGGGGTAGAAAGTATTCTGGATAAAGGAAACACGCTTTTTTTCTCCGAGTTTCCACATTTGATAGAGAAGTTCGTTTGAAATTTTTCCCATTAAATTTTCTGGATTTATCTTCCACTCGCCCTTTGCGTCAAGGTATGCTAATTTTTTTGGGTCAAATTCTTTGACAATTATTCTTGAAGCCTGGATTAAGTTCTTTAGGGACGGATGAATAAGAAGAGGCGTTTTCATTGTCTCAAAAGGAAGGAAGTTTTATTTGGAGACCTCAAGCCCTTTTACATCTTCTTCAAGATTGGTTGTTTTTATCACAAAGAGCCATCCATCATGATAAGGATCATTTATTAACAAAGAATAATTTCTTTTCAACTTCTCGTTGACTTCTACGATCCTTCCGCTGGATGGGGACCAAACACGATGAATGTTTTTTTCACTGTCTGTAATCCTGGCACATACTTCTCCTTGGAAAATATTTGTATTTTCCTTTGGCAGCTCAAGAGAAATAACAGTTTCTATTGTTTTGAGAAAATCGAACATGACTCCCACAGCGGCAAGATTCTCCTCTTTTTTGCGGAGCCAGGTATGACCGCTCATGTAGAATAAACCCGGCGGCATCTTGGACGGAAGTTCTTCCTTTATATCCTGTTCTTCGCTTTCAATTTTTTTTATGGCTCTATTCACCAGAGTTCTTAATTCATTCGGAGTAAAAGGCTTAGAGATGTAATCAAACGCACCTATCTTGATCGATTGAACGGCTGTTTTTATGCTGGGATAACCAGTTATCATGATGACGTTAACATCGGGTCGGCTTGTTTTTAAAGTTTTTAAGAGATCCATTCCGCTTATTCCCGGCATCATTAGATCAGTGATGATTAAATCATAATTTTTTTCTATATCTTTCCTTAAAGCTTCTTCCCCACTTAAAGATGTATCGACTTCATAATCCTCTGATAAGATGGCCTGACAGATGCTCTTGCAAACATTTATTTCGTCATCTACAACTAAGATTTTCCTTTTTATTTTTTTATTCATGACTTCCTCCTGGCTTACATAAATTTATTTTTTGATAGAGGCAAGCTGACTGTGAAAGTGGAACCTTTGCCTTGTTCGCTTTCCACTTCGATTTTTCCAAGATGCTGTTTGATAATTCCGTAACTTACCGCCAGTCCCAAGCCTGTTCCACTGCTTTTAGTTGTGAAGAATGGATCATATAATTTATTGATGTTTTCTTTCGGAATTCCAACCCCTGTATCCATGAATATGACCTCTATATATTTTTTATTCTGCGAAAATTTGCTTATTATGGTCAATTTGCCGCCGTCAGGCATTGCTTCTGATGCATTAAACATAAGGTTCCAGAAGACCTGTTCGGTTTTGTTTTTGTCGAGCTCAATTTGTGGCAAATTCAGGTCTAACTCCTTTATAATGCTTATGTTGTAAAAAGAAACTTGGTTTTTTAAAAGATTAAGTGTGCGGTTGATGATATCATTGACGTCTGAGAAAGCCTTCTGTGGCAGTTCCTGCCGGGAGAATTCGAGCAGTCCTTTGACAATATTGGTACATCTTGAGGTTTCGTCAGCGATTAAACTGAGATTTTCATAAAAGGCATGCTTTTCTTCTACTTTTTCAAGCATAAGATGAGTATTGATGAGAATTGATGTCAGGGGATTGTTAATTTCGTGGGCCACTCCTGCCGCCATTTTACCAAGGGATGCCAATTTTTCCGATTGGATTAAGAAATCCTGTATCTCTCGCAGTTCTTTTGTTCTCTCTTCCACTCTTTTTTCTAATGTTTTACCCCATTGAATAAGCTTTTCATTAGCCTTTTTTAGGTTTTCTGTCATTTGGTTAAAAGAGCGGGCTAGCTTGCCTATTTCGTCCCGATACTTGATTTCAACCTTATGGTTCAAATCTCCTTGAGCTATTTTATTTGTAGCAAAGACCATGCCCCGAAGAGGATCAATGATTGTTGAGGTGATGAAAAAGAGTATGATAAGAAGGACAACAACACTGATGATGGCCATTCCTGTGAATGTGATCATCACATTATTTCTTAAATCAATGTAAGGCTTTTCGAGCATACCTACATAAAGGATGCCAATGATATCACCGTTAATATTTTTTATTGGTTCATAGGCAGAAATATACCAGTCATTGACCACGAATGCGCGATGAACCCATGGTTTGCCTTCCTTTAGAACAGCTTGATTTACTTCTTTTGAGACACGGGTCCCTATGGCTCTTTCACCGTTTGCCTTTTTAACATTGGTAGAGATCCTTAGATCATGTTGAAAGATGGTAGCCGTACCGATATCTATACCTTTATATTTTTCTCCTTTGAAAACAATTTCTTTAACCCTGTCTACAATTTCGTAGTTTCGATTGAGAAGAATCCCTCCATATAAAACACCGATAATGTTCCCGTATTCATCAATGAGGGGAGCTGCGGCTTTAAGCATTATTCCATCTTTTTCATATTCTTTGGTGCGAGGTGTTGCTTTGGGGGTGGATTCAAATCTTAGATAGGCACGTTCAACCAAGTTTTTTCCTTCTTTAAGTAATTCTTCTCTTGGAATGATTTGAGTCGCTGTTACTGTTTCTCCCATAAGTGCCCGCCTGACCAAGGCATCTTTTGATTGATTATCTCCCCATATTTCAGGTTGAGTGGTCCTCAGCAGCACTTTCCCTTGAGCGTCGGTCAGAGTTAAAATATCCAAATTAAAGTCTTTTCGGACTCGGCTAAGATATTTTTCAAGGAGCTCTTTTTCATTGTCTTTTGCGGCTTTTTGTATGGATTCACGGCGGGAATTTAACAGAACAACGTCTCTTATATCATTAAGCTTCTCGTTGTAAACCATCCAGGCAGAGGCTAGGTCATGATTGACTTTATCTTGGGCAAGGGTGACAATGGTTTTGTGCTCGAGCCTTGTTCCAAGAGTTAAGGTTATTACTCCACCAAGGCAGATAATGACAAGAAAACTCAATATGAATTTGGCTCTTAGCGATAGGTTCAGATATTTTTCGAGTAATTTACTCATCTCAATTAATATTTAAAACTGATACTCATATTATTATGTATATTAACCATTATAAAAATCAATTACAAAAATCTTCTTGACACAGGAATTATATTATGGTTTGATTACTTAGTCAATTGAATTAGTCGATTAATTTATAGCCATGCGATTATCAACAAGAGGAGAATACGCATCACGGGCAATGCTGGAACTGTCCCTTCACTATAAAGATGGACTGCTTCACATTCGGGATATCTCTTCTGCCCAGGATATTCCTGCACGGTTTCTTGAGCAAATACTCCTTTCACTGAAAAGAAATGGATATCTGCGGAGCAAAAAAGGGCCAAACGGCGGCTATTATTTGGCAAAAGATCCATCTAAAATCACTGTGGCTGAGGTTATAAGGGTGATGGATGGTCCTCTTGCGCCTATTGACTGTGTAAGTGTCACAGCACATGAGGTTTGTCCAAGAGAAAAGTTTTGCGGTTTGCGATGGCTCTGGAAAGAAGTAAGAGACTCTATAGCTGCAATTTTGGAGAATACAACCTTTAAGGATTTAGCTGAGAGGACAAAACGGGAGAAAAAAAAATTTAAAGGAAGCACAACTTAAAAATTTTAAAATAATAGATTATTTAATCGGTCGATTATATCAACAAAAGATGCTGATATGGATATACTTGAATTTTCATTTTTAATAATTATTTTAGCTTTTATTTGCGAGTATATTGATTCTTCTCTGGGAATGGGATATGGAACTACTCTTACTCCGTTGTTACTCATAATGGGGTATCAGCCTCTTCAGATTGTCCCGGCTATTCTTTTGTCCGAGTTGATCTCAGGATTAAGCGCGGCTTTTTTTCATCACAGGTTTAAAAATGTTGACTTTAAGATTGGAGCGATTGATTTTAAAATTGCAGTTGTCATGGCTGTATGCAGCATTTTTGGCACTGTTGCGGCAGTTTTTATTGCTCTCAATATCTCAAAATTTTACATAAAACTATATATTGGGTTGGTGGTTTTAAGCATGGGAATAATCATTCTTATTACCTTAAGTCGAAACTTTAAATTTTCATGGAAGAAGATTATTTCTCTCGGTCTTTTGGCTTCATTTAACAAGGGAATAAGCGGAGGAGGTTACGGACCTATCGTGACCAGCGGCCAGATTCTTTCTGGGGTAAATTCAAAAAATGCTGTGGGTATTACTTCCCTGGCTGAAGGATTGACATGTTTGGTTGGGGTTGTAACCTATCTCATCTTTACCAATCATAGGATTCAATGGAATCTGGCACCTTCGTTAGTTGTTGGAGCGATCCTCTCTGTTCCCTTAGCAACATATACGGTAAAAAGATTTAAGGGAGGACATTTAAAGCTTTTCGTCGGGATAGCCACTTTGCTGCTTGGTTTGCTTACGCTTGGCAAATTATTCTTTTAACTCCATTTAGACCGTTATATCCGTTGCGTTCGTTTAGTCCAATAATCCACAATTAATAAATTTCTTTTTAATTAGAATAATGCTGACAAAACGGACTAAATGAAGCTAAACTTCGAGTTCCATTTTTTCAAGAAAAAGTTCGGTTCCCGACAGTGTTTTCAGCTCCCTGGACCCGCACTCGCTGCAGATGAAAACAAAATCATCTTTTATCATTTCTGCTTTGCATTTTTGGCAATAGATTTTGATGGGAACTTCTTCTATCTCCAATTTTGCATCAGAGGCGATTGTATCTTTTTTATAGATATCAAAGGCAGTTATTAAGAATTCTGGAACAACTCCTGACAGCTTGCCCACCTTAAGTTTGACTGAAACGATCTTTTTGGCTTTTTTTTCTTTGGCTTTTTCTTCTAAGATCTCAAAGAGGTTGGCTATGATGGAAAGTTCATGCATGATGTTGTCGTAATGTATGCAGGGAAAGAATAAAAAAATCCACCAGCTCCTTAATCCCTGAACCTTTAAGGGCAGAAGTGATAAAGATTTTCAGTTGTGGGTTTATTTCTAATGCTTCCTTTTGAGCCAGTTCTATGTTAAAGGGAACAGGTGGAACAAGATCGATTTTGGTTATGATCAAACAGTCAGAGGTGGTGAAAGCCTTGGGATACTTTTTGGGCTTGTCATCTCCTTCTGGTGAGGAAAGCAGGACACATCTTATGTGTTCTCCTAAATCATAGCTTGCGGGACAAACGAGATTGCCTACGTTTTCGATAAACAGGAAATCCAAGTCTGAAGGGATCTTAGAAAAGAGCTTTCCCACCATTTTTGCTTCGAGATGGCAGGCTCCGCCCGTGATGATCTGCCAGGCGGGAATTCCCTTGGCCCTTATTCTTTCAGCGTCCCTTTCTGTCTCGATATCCCCTTCGATAACAGCCATTTTGTAATTGGATTTTAGACGCTCAGCTATTCTTTCCAAAAGAGTTGTTTTTCCTGCTCCGGGCGAGCCTAGGAGGTTGAAGGTCAAGATTCCCTTTTCGGTTAGCTTCTTTCGTATCTCTGATGCGATTTTTTTATTGGATCCAAGAAGCTCTTCTAAAACGAGTATTTCTTTTTTCTTCATCTTAATATCTTTACCAGTCCAGATTCTTATTTACTTTTTAAAACTTTCTTTACTTCCTTGACGATTGCTGGAATGGCTTTTGTCATTTCTTTGCTCAGTCCTTCTCCGAGGTTATACATGTTTTTAGCCTCAACGGCAATAATTTTGATCCTTGATGGAACTTTAAGCCCTATCTTTTTTCCGATTTCGAGAGTTTGAGGGACAGAGACATAATGTGGTGAAGGACCAGGGATATGCCTGAGTTCCTCCCCTCTCAGGAGATGGATTTTTCCTGTGGCAGGGTTTGATTTTTTTATTGTATCAATGATTATCAGTGTGTCGTATTCAACGATAACATCCAGGAGAGCAAGCCCTGAAAGAGAGCACTCTTCAAAGTGGACATTTTCATACAATTGAGAAAATCTTTTGTTTGCTTCAATGTCATTCTTAAGCTGGCGAACCACGTGAATTCCAACACCGTCGTCGCCAAACAGTTCATTGCCTAAACCTAAAACCAATGTTTTCATTATTGTTTAAGAAATTTTGGTCTGTTAAGTCCGTTATCCATTTTAGAACGGTCAAAACGGACTAAACAATCTAAACTGACTCAACTTTTTTATCTGCTTTAGGTAGTAAAACAGAAAATGTGCTTCCCTTGCCCAATTCACTGGAGACCTGGATTGACCCCCTATGTGCTTCTACGATTTTCTTGGCAATGGTCAGTCCCAATCCAGAGCCTTTGCTCTTTTTGCTTTCACTCCTGCTTACCCGGAAGAATTGATCAAAGATGAGGGGAAGGTTTTTCTTAGCGATACCTATTCCTGTATCCTCCACCTTTGCGGCGACATAATCTTTGTTTTCTTTAATAGATATTTTAACAGAACCTTTAGGCTTGTTATACTTGATAGCGTTGTTTATAAGGTTGGAAAAAACCTGTTCCAGCGTTTCCTCATCGCCTAGGACAAGATCACTTCCAGAGAAGGAAGAAAATTCCAGATTAACATCATTCTCTTTGGCAACAGGTTGCATAAATTCGATAAGCGTTGATATTAATTTTTTTAAGGACAAAGGTTTAAACTTCTCAACGATTTGTCCACGGTTCATCCTGGCGACATTTAACCAATCGTTGATCAAATCCAGAAGGGCTTCCAATCTATCCTTGGCTTTTAAAATCATCTCCTTCTGCTTTGGTTCAACCTCTCCTACTATTCCCGCTAGAATAACTTCAAAATACTGAACGATGGCAACCAGAGGACTTCGCATCTGATGAGAGACCATAGTGATGAAATTTTCCTCAATAAGCTTCTTTTCTCTTCTTAGAGATTCAGCTTCCTGGATGAGTTTTCTTTTCTCCAGCCCCCGCCGAATAATTATGCGAAGTTCTTCTGGAGTGAAAGGTTTGGGCAGGAAGTCATAGGCGCCTTTCTTCATTGCGTCGACAGCAGACTCTACTGTAGCATAACCGGTGATGACAATGGGAATAATATTGGGATCGATCTCCCTTGCCCTTTCTAAAACTTCTAGGCCACTGATGCCCGGCATCTTTAAGTCGATGAGAACGACATCAGGCTTAATATCTTCTATTTTTTTTAAGCCGAGATGGCCATTTTCAGCATCTTCGGCATGAAAACCTTCTTTAGCCAAGATCTGGCCGCAAGAGTCGCGCATTGATTCTTCGTCGTCAATTACTAATACAACCGGCTTTTTTCTTAACATTATATTTTTTTAAGTTTTGAGTTTTGAATTCTGAATTTTTAATTCTTGGTTCATGATTAATGCCTTATATTTTGTATTGTGCTTTTAAAAACTATTCTACTCCAAAATTCCTTCTATTTCAGCAAAAATTTGTTCATCAGAGAAATGTTTGGCTGTTGCGGCAGAAGATGGGCAAGAGGCAACACAGGTCCCCTAGCCTCTGGCTGAGGCCTCAAGGCTACAGCCAGGATAATAAGTGTATTCCATTTTCACCTCCAGATTTCGGGGAAAAAAGCAGATTTTTTTGTGGTTGAGAATAAAGGCTTATCTCAAGATTCCTGTACAGGCACAACCATTTCCATGATTTCTGCCTCTTTTAGAATTTGAGAAAAAGTCTCTCTTCCTTTGATTTTGTTTGGGAGTAAACCGATACGGCCTTTAAAGAATAATTTTAAAAATAATGGAACCAGTCCAAGTAATTTAATAGGGCTAGTTTTAAGAAAATATAAAAGGATAAGCCCTGGTTCATAACTCCAGCCGAATCGATTGGTGTAATATCCATCATGTAGCTTACAGGACAAGAACCGGTGCAGCAGCCACACTGAATGCATTTTTTTATGCTTTCTCCGCCTGGGATGTTTAATATCTGCTGAAGAAGAGAATTTCTCAGTTGCTTTTCTTTTTTACCCAGTTCACCTGGAATTATAGACGTATTTTCTCCTTTTTCAATAATTAAGCAACCTTTCGATGCGAGCAAGCAAATCATCTGGTTTAACAGGCTTATCAATGTAGTCGTCGGGCCCAATCAGCCCTTGATCTTCACCTTTAAACTGGAATCTTGAGCCAGTTTTCTCTTTTACTGCGGAAACAAAGATTATCGGAGTATTCTTGAATTCTTTATATTCATTCGAGGTTTTGATCGCGTGGCACAGGGAAAAGCCGTCAAAGAGACTGTCCATCATGATGTCGAGAAGAATTAGATCTGGCTTTTCAGAGAAGATTTTTTCTTTTCCTTCCTCAGAATTTGAGGCATTCACAACATCATAGAGGGCTGTTTCAAGAATTGGAGTTACAGCGTCTCTGAAATCGGGATCATCGTCGATGACTAAAATTTTCTTCTTGTGTTTTTCCATTTTTTCCTCCTTTATTTGATGAAAACATTATTTATTGCCATTTTTAATTCTTCTTTTCCAAAAGACTTTATGAAATAGAAAAATATGTCCTGTTCTCTGACTTTAGCCTCAAGTCTTTTTGTGTTCTTTTTTGTTGTCATGATTATTTTTATTTTAGGATCGATATTTTTTATTATAGGAACGGCTTCGTATCCTTTCATTTCTGGGAGATCAACATCCATGATTAGACATGTAAAGCATCCTTCAGATATTTTTTTTATTGCATCAGGAAACCCTTTTCCAGTTTCAACATAGCAGTTTTCCTTTTTAAAGAAATTAGCAAAATTTCTCCTCTCCTTACTGTCAGGATCAATGATAAGAATTCTTTTTTCATTATCAATCATTTGCAAATCACTCATAATAGATTTAATGCAATTAATGTGCCAATTATTTTAGATAGAATACAAAACGTGTCATAAATTAACTTATTAGCATCTTGAGCACTTTTGTGATTGCCTGACGAACAGGTTGGCTGATTTTCTCGCCTTCCTCTATTGATTCAGGCTGGATACCTAGAACATAGGCATTCCTTAGATGTTTGTGATTCATCTGGGTTGTGATTATGGGCAAGAGCCTGTGGCTTAAGGTGGTATTGCAGAGGATATAGCTAAGAGGAAGAAGGGTGATTTTGCCTGGCTTTTCTCTGAAGTCGACAGCATCAAGGAAAATGAGAGGCCGATTAACTTCATTTTTCCAGATATCCTCATTATCTTCGATATCTGACTCGAGCCATACATCCTTCTTTCCCCTTTTTCTCAGTTCAAGAGCAAGTTCTATGCCGGCTGCGTCATCTGAAAGGATGCGTTTGCCGACTCCAACTAGAATTGGATCACCTTTCTCTTTTAGATCGTCTAATTTATCTTTCCAGTTGTCCTCAGGAGCTTTTTTTACTTCAGCCATATGAGCAGAACAACTAATGCAGGGGTCAAACGCGCGGACGACTAAATCCATTCTGTCTCTGATTTTGTCTTCTCTGCTTTCATCAAGGAGCTTCTGGGCGGCGATGTGGCAGTATCTTTCGATGTCTTCTGCGTTTTGTGCGGTGGGAGTGATGATATCAGTGTGAGAGACGAGCCCTTCGGATATTTCATAATGGTGGATGAGGAGGCCTCGTGGTGCTTCGGCTAATCCTGTACCCTTTCCTTTTTTGGCTGAATATTCGACGATGGGAGGATCTTCTGGGAATTTAAGAAGTTCATCCACCAACAGAGGTATTCTCTCAAAGCAATATAGGATTTCCAGTGCCTGAGCAGCATTGTTGAAAAGGGGATTCCTTTTCCAGCGGGTATTGAAATATTTTTTATACATATTTCCTGATTCTCCATCTAGCCTTTCGCCGAGATTATTAACCCTTGCTAAGGCCCCGACAGAATAGGGTTTTCCGTTATATCTACTGTGCTTTGCATAGGAATGGGGGACAACAAATTCGTTGGTCAGTTTTTGGTAATCATCTCTGTATATTTTTTCTCCAGTGGAGAGTATGATTTCATCACCCCAAAAGCCGTACTTTTTCTTGCCTGGTTCGCAGCAGGCATAAATAGTGTCATCTTCAGGGCAATCAGGATAGTCGATTTCACAGAACAGGTTCACGGTTTTAAGAACAAAAGGCATGAATTGAATGGCTCTGTTTTTTATCCAGAGCAGCTCTTCTTTTGATGGGAATTTGCCGAATCCGCCGATAACAGGATTTTCTCCGTGGATATAACGTCCGCTTATGGTTTTCATAATGTGATTGGCGTAATTTTTCATCTCAAGGGCAATCTTGACTTCGAATTCGAACTTGGAAGCCATTGCGATCGCGTTGGGAAAACCAAGGTAGTCAGGTAGTGCCAGGAAATAGATATGTAGCGAATGGCTTTCAATCATTTCACCCATGTGAGCGAGTTTTCTCAAGATATAAGCTTTTGGGGGAATTTCGACAGATAAAGCATTTTCCATAGCACGCACAGCAGCAGTCTTGTGAGAAAGGGAGCATATGGCACAAATTCGAGGCGCAATACTGACGTCCTCTTCAGGTGTTCTTCCAACTGTAAGCCTTTCGACGAGGCGAGGTCCTTCGTATATTGTGAATTTCACATCTGTAACAACATTTCCGTCGATAGTAGCTGAAATACCTCCATTTCCTTCCACACGGGCCAGATGGTCAATGCTTATCTTTTTCATCTTATCTCCTTTTTGATTTGATCAAAGAATTCAACAATTTTTGTGCCTGAATAGTTAGCCATTTTTTTCTTGATATATTCAACATCAAAGCCTTTTTCTTTCAGAAGATAATACTCTGCGGTTCGGTTGCCTGTGTCTAAAGGTCCCCAACAACCAACACAGGGAAGGTTATGATTGATACACACTGAACCGCATCCATCGGCAGTGAGTGGGCCTAAGCAAAGGATCCCTCTTTTGAGAAGGCAGTCGTTTTCATTGTATTTACAAGTGACACAGACAGGATTCTGGGATTTTTCTGGAGGATTGCCTTTCAAAATCCGGGTAAAAAAGTTTAAAAATTGCTCTTTTCCGATAGGGCAGCCAGGAAGATAATAATCGACTTTGACGTAAGCATCGATAGGCTTTGATTGAACCGGCTTAGTATGAGTCATTTTAATGTCACCGTAGACTTTCTTGAAGTTTTCTTCCCATTCCTTTGGATCGAGGAACCTGGCTTGAATACCTCCTACGGAAGCGCAAAGACCAATAGCTACCACTGTCTTAGCTCTTTCCCTTATGTCCTTCAACTCCTCAATTTCTCTTTCAGTGGTAACAGATCCTTCAACAAGGGCAATATCCAGTTCACCGTCGATATTGTCGCTTTTCGCCATAAGAAAAGATTGGATATCAACAGCTTTGAATATATCAATGAGTTCTTTTTCACAATCGAGAATGAGGAGGGCATCGCCTGCACAGCCAGTGAGTTCGTAAATGCCGATTTTTAATTTATCATTTTTCATATTTTCCCCCTTAAATGAGTTCCCTCATGTGGATAACATCCCAATAAGTGAACACAGGACCGTCAAGGCAGGTGTAAATATAATCTATGGCACAGTGACCGCATTTTCCTACTCCGCATTTCATTCTTCTTTCTAACGTCATCAGAATCTGATCTTTAGGGAGATTAAGATTAACTAGCTCCTTGAGGACGAACTTATACATAATAGGAGGCCCACAGACTAATGAGAAAGTGTTTGATGGATCTATTTTTTCGAGAAGCGGAAATAGAGTTGTAACAACTCCTGTGTTTTCTGTCCATTTTCCCGTATCATCTTCATCGACAGCTAAATAGCAATAAAGATCATCCCTTTCCTTTAAAGAAAAAAACTCTTCACGAAAAATCATTTCAGCCGGTCTTTTGGCCCCATGAAGCAGTGTCACTCTTCTGAATTGGTCTCGGTTATCGAGGCAATAGAGTAGGACTGAACGAAGAGGGGCTGCACCAAGGCCTCCCATAACGATGATAATATCTTTATTGATCATTCTTTCTATAGGAAAGCTGTTGCCAAAGGGGCCTCTAAGTCCGATAAGATCATTTTCTTTTAATCGGAAAATAGCATTGGTGACAGTTCCAACTTTTCGGATGCAAAATTCCAACAAACCTGGTCGGGATGGTGTGGAAGATATTGAAAATGGAGCTTCGCCAGCACCAAGGACAGAAATCATAGCGAACTGCCCCGCACAATATCTAAAAGAAAGAGCCTTTTTCATATCCGCGATTCGAACCTGGAAAAATTTGACGTCTTCAGTGAGATAATACGTACGGACGATTCGTGCTGGTTCGGGGATAAATGGGTTTGTTTGATTAAAACTTTTATTTTCTCCGTTCATTTTCTCACCTCTTTGCTGAATCGGTTCCAGAAAGCGTCCACATCTTCTCCGTTGAGGGCTTTGGCCACTGTCTTGACATTTATATCTACAGGACATGTGACGATACAGCGGCCGCAGCCAACACAGGCTGGCTTTCCGTATTTAGAGATATAGGCTTGAAGTTTGTGGGTATACCAGAGTTTTAACCTGTCGGCGCTTTTTTTTCTGAAATTTTCTCCACCAGCCACTTCGGAGTAATTTTCTAGGGTACAGGAATCCCAGCAACGGATAATATTGGAACATTCTTCGTTTAAAAATGGTTCGTCCAAAACATTGTAGCAGTTGCACGTGGGACAGACATTAGAGCATGAGCCGCATGCTAAGCAGGCAGCCCCCAATTTTTCCCAGAGGGGATTTCTGTATTTAAGCTCCATCAAATCAGGCATAGCATTAAAGTTTATCTCAGTTTTGAATGCCTTGTTTCTTTCTTCACCCCAGCGCATAAATGTCTGAATGTCATTGTCTGTGATGTTTTCGTCGAAGGATGCTGGCTTTACTCGGATAAGGTCATCTCCTTGGCTTGAGCCGATCCAGACTAAGTAGTTGTTTTCAAGTTCAGAGAAAAAGAGGTCATAGCCTTCTTCCACGATATGGGTGTTAGTAGATTTGCACAGGCAGTTTTCATCGGGCCAACACGAGTGTCCGAGAATAAGGGTGTTTTTTCGTGCTTTTAAATAATAAGGATCATCGAATATGTAGCTGTAGAACCGGTCCATTATAAGCAAGGCATGAATGTCACAGGAATGAATGCCAAAAAGAATATTGGGTGAGACATGCGAGAAGTCTTCTTCATAGCTTTTTTCAGTAGCTTTAAACATGTTGATAGATGGAGGCAGCAGAATTTTTTTTGGAGGAAGGATGGTACTTGTACAGTTTAGATCGATTTGGGAATAATCTTCAATTATTTTAAATACGTGTCTGTCATTGTATTTTTTTACAGGAGCCCAGAGGTCTGCCTTCTCAGATATGACTTCTAGGAAGGGAAGCAAATTTTCCTTTTTTAATTTGACTATTCTCATTTTTTGTTTCCTTTTGTTTTTATTAAATATAACACTTTTTTCTGCAGAGTGTTAACGGGAGAATTTAATAGTCCTTTCATTTTAAAAAAATGTTTTAAATTTCTTGGTATATATTTTAATGCAAATTACATGCCTGTTTTGGTGCAAAGGAAAAATTTATTATGTTTTTTTAACTTATTGTATCTAAAAGAAATAGATGCTGTTCAAAGAGGGGGTTTTTTTGGGATGAAAGGAGGAAATAACAAAGAGAGGCATTTTTCCCCATTGCTGTACAATTTTGACGTACTTATTCTGTTTGTCTGTTATTCTGTTTGTCAGTTACCAAATTATTATATTTGGCTCCTATCCAATTTGTGTGGGCACAGAAAACTGTATATCGTATGTAGTATGTAAAATATCGTAATTTTATTAACAGACCAACAGATGAACTGACTAACAGACTAACAATTTACTGAATGTTGTATTTCTTGATTTTTGCATGGAGGGTTTTGCGGTCGATGCTCAATATTTTTGCCGTTTTGCTTTTATTCCCGAATTGAGCCTGAAGGACAGTTTTGATATATTCTTTTTCTATCTCATCCAGGGTTTTATACCTTCCGTCTGTCGGATCGAATAAAGATGAACCAGACCTGATTCCATGATACACTAAATCCTCGAGTTCGATTTCATCGCTTTTAGAAAGGACAACGGCTCTTTCTATTGTATTCTCCAATTCCCTGATGTTCCCTGGCCAATCGTATTTCATTAAAGCTTTTTTGATAGTCTGAGAAACTTTGTTGATCTTTTTCTTCGATCTTTTGTTGTACTTGTGTAAAAAGTGATCAACAAGAAGCGGAATATCTTCTTTTCTCTCCTTTAAAAGAGGGAGATGAATAGGGACAACACTCAGACGATAGAAGAGGTCTTCCCTGAATTTCCCTTTCCTTACCAAATCTGCCAAATTTTCGTTTGTGGCTGCCAAAATGCGAACATCAACTTTGATAGGCTTTGTGCTTCCAACTCGTGTAATTTCTCGTTCCTGAATAACTCTTAATAGATTAGCCTGGATATTAAGGCTGATGTTGCTGATTTCATCTAAAAAGATCGTCCCTCCGTTGGCGACTTCGAATCGTCCATGTTTTGTTTCAAAAGCTCCTGTGAACGACCCCTTAACATGACCGAAGAGCTCGCTTTCGAAGAGGGTTTCCACCAGGGCTCCACAATCTACGACAACAAAGGGTGCGTATTTTCTGAGGCTGTGATTGTGAATTTCTCTTGCAATAAGTTCTTTCCCTGTGCCGCTCTCTCCAGTGATAAGAACTGTGCTTTCTGTAGGACTGACACGTGTTACGATATCCAAAACTTTTTCCATAACTTTGCTTTTGCCAACAACCATGTTAAATTCAATCTTCTTTTCTAATTCTGTGCGGAGATAGATGTTTTCAAAGAAGATTTTTCTACTTTCTAAAGCTTTCTTAGTGATAATGCGCAGTTCTTCTGGGTTAAAAGGTTTTGCCAGGTAATCAAATGCCCCCCGTTTTATAGATTCAACTGCAGAGTCGATAGAAGCGAATCCAGTTATAATGATAACAGGCGTTTCAGGACTTTCTTCTTTTATTACGCTTAAAACCTCCATCCCATCAAGACCAGGCAATTTTAGATCAAGAAGCACAATGTGGAAGAATTCTTTCTTAAAGAACTCTAAACCTTTCTCTCCATCTTTAGCCTCTTTGACAATGTGGCCTTCTTTTTTAAGGACTTGACTGCAGGAATCCAGGATGGTCTCATCGTCATCGATTATTAAAATATTGGCTGTTTCAGTCATGTTTGATTTCTTTCGTTACAGGGAGTTTAACTGTGAAGGTAGAACCCTTTCCAACCTGGCTAGCTACTTCTATTGTTCCTTGATGCTTTTGAATAATGCTGTAGCTTATGGCAAGTCCTAAGCCAGTTCCTTTGCCGACTTCTTTTGTGCTGAAAAAAGGCTCAAAGAGCCTTTTCTTGTCTTCTTCCTTTATGCCTTGGCCTGTATCTGTAAATTTAATACTGATATTCTTACTATCCTCATCCAGAGACGTAGTTAGGATGAGAGACCCATTTCCGTCCATAGATTCTGCGGCATTGAGGATGATATTCATAAAAACCTGTTGAAGTTGCCCGCTGTCGGCTACTATTTTGGATAAGTCAGATGAATATCTTTTTTCAACTCTGATGTTCTGAAATAGGGCTTGGCTTTCCATGATGGAAAGGGATTTGTCCACGAGCTTGTTGATATCTATCAAAGACATTTCAGGATCTTTGGGACGTGCAAATTCAAGAAGCCCCTTGACGATATCCTTGCACCGGGAAGTCTCTTTGACAATCTTTTTTAAGTTTTCATAATGCGGGCTACTTTTATCTGTATCTTCAAGCAATAGATGGCTGTAGATGAGGACCCCTCCTAATGGATTGTTTATTTCATGCGCTATACCTGCGGATAGTTTTCCAAGAGATGCAAGTTTTTCGGATTGAAAGAGATGGGCTTGCATTTTTGTCAATTCTTTTGTTCGTTCTTCGACTTTTTTCTCTAGAGTTTTTCCCCATTCGATAAGTTTTTGATTGGCCGATTTTAGGTCTTCTGTCATTTGGTTGAAGGATTCAGCCAAGTAGCCAATTTCATCTTTGGAGTTTACTTCAACTTTATGGGACAAATCTCCTTTAGCAATTTCTTGAGTAGCTACGACCATCTTTTGCAGCGGGTTGATGATTCTTGTTGTGGAAAAATACAGAATAACCAACAGCAGAACAACACAGAGAGAAGCCATTACGGTAAAAGTCAGCATGACTTGCTTAGTTGTATCAATGTAGGGCTTTTCAAGCATCCCAACGTAGAGGATGCCGATAATTTTGTTATCGATATTTTTTATAGGCTCATAGGCTGTAATGTACCAGTCGTTAACAACAAATGCTCTGTGAATCCAGGCTTTGCCTTCCTTTAGCACAGCAATATTGACTTCCTTAGAAACTCTTGTGCCGATGGCTCTGGTTCCTGTTTTATTTTTGACATTTGTGGATATCCGTAAATCATGCTGAAAAATTGTGGCTGTCCCTATCTCTCGCCCTTTATACTTCTCTTCCTTGTAAACAGTTTCTTTTACCCGGTCGACAATCTCGTAGTTTCTGTTGAGCAATATTCCCCCATAAAGAACACCCAGAAGGTTTTTATTTTCATCTACGATAGATGAGGCTGCTTTGAACATCATACCGCTAGTTTCTTTATTTTCAGCTCTGGGAGCAGCCTTTGGTGTGGGGATAAATTCCATGTGTGCTTGATTAGCCAGGTCTTCTCCTTCCTTGAGAAGTTCTTCTCGAGGGACAATCTGTGGATGAGCAAAGATACCTCCTTCAAGGGCCAAATTTATTATTTCATCTTGAGATTGATCATCGCCCCCTACTTCTGGATTGCGTGTTCTTAATATTACTACTCCTTCATGATCAGTCAGGGTTAGTATGTCTAATCCATGTTCTTCTCTTACCCGCCTGAGTTTTTTCAAAAGAATATTATGTCTGACACTTTTTATATCCTCCTGGATTCCCTCTCTTGCCGAGGTTAAACTGACTATATCCTTTATATCATTTAGCTTTTCGTTAAAAACCATCCAGGCAGAAGCCAGATCATGCTTTACTTTGGCTTGGGCTTGAGAGATGACTGTATTTTTAACCAATCTTGACCCAAAACTTAAAGAGATTAAGCCACCCATGATGATGACTATGAGAAAACTGAGGATAATCTTTGTTCTCAAAGAGAAATAAGAAAGTTTCATTTTAGTTTCTGCTATTGGAAAATGTTTATTTTAGAAATAATTATACTTTAAATGAAGAACTTACTTCAATCTGTAATCTGTTATCCGTTTTTCTTCAGGGGGGTAGAATCTATAACCTTAAGCCTAAACAGGTTTTGAGTTTTATTCTCCAATCTTATCCAGAAAGGGAATGTCTTTTGTCCTCACTGGTTTGATGTTGTAGATGAATCCTGCAATCAAGAGGCCAAGAAGAGATAGGAAAAATGGGCGGGAGAAGAAGATAAAAGCCAAAGAAAGGCTGGAGATGGCAAGGACAATTCCCAGGGAAAGAAAGGGGGTTTTATTTATTTCTCCTAATAAAATATATGAGTTTTTAACATTGATAGGATTTAAAGTCAATAACAAGAAGTCAATGCTTGACATTCCACTCTCTATAATATATCTTTCTCAACTAAACCAACCGATAAAATTGAGCTAAAAAATGAAGAATATGCAATCAGGGCTAACACCATGGCGACAAGTATATGAGGAATTCCCTTTTAAGTTTTTAATATCAAATCTAAAGGAGGTATAATATGGCTCTTAGAGTAGCTGAAGAGTGGTTCGCCATATGTGCAGGATGTGAAATAACCATCCTTGATATTGGAGAGCCACTCCTTGAAATTTTACCCAAACTTGAGTTTGTCCATATGCCTGTATTAATGGATCATAAGTTATTTGGACAGACAGGCGATCAGCCGGGCCCAGAAATTCCTGAAGCCGATGTTGGAATTATTTCTGGAGGAGTACGGAACGAAGAAAACAAAATAATAGCTGAAGAAATGAGAAAAAAGTGCAAAACGCTTATTGCTTTGGGGTCCTGTGCTTGTTTTGGCGGGATACCAGCCCTGGCTAATCAATTTATGGTTGATGAAATTTATGAAAAGGTTTATCGAGGTTCTATTACAACTGATTCAGCAGATACCCCCAATCAAATAGTGCCACCGCTAACCGATAGAGTCTATGCCCTGCATGAAGTTGTAAATGTTGATCTCAAACTGCCCGGTTGTCCGACAACGCCTGAAATGGTCGCCGAAGCACTTACTGCACTTTTAGAAGGAAAAGAATTCAAGCTTCCTGAAAAAAGTGTGTGTGATGACTGTCCAACCATCAGAAAAGAGAAAGCTGTGGCAAATTTGAAAAGACCCCTTGAATCCGTCGAATTTGAACCCGGGAAACCTCTGGATACTGTTCTTTGTTTCATGGAACAAGGTTACCTGTGTAATGGCCCTGCTACAAGATCAGGCTGCGGGGGAGCGGAAAAAACACCTAGATGCATAAAGGCGTATATGCCATGCCGAGGATGTTTTGGCCCTCTCTCGGATGAAGCAAATCCATTGGTTGATATGATGGGAGCTCTGTCCAGTATAGGTCTCGATGTCAAACAAATACAAGACCGTGCTGCAACATTTAACAGATTTTCTGGTGCCGGTCGTCTGAGAGCTATTCCGAAGAGGAGGTAAATCATGGGAAAAACATTAGTTATTCAACCCGTCACACGAATCGAAGGACACGCCAGGATTACGATCCAACTCGATGATACTGGAAATGTGAGCGATACTAAGGTCAGTATTATGGAGTTAAGGGGTTTTGAGCGGTTCTGTATTGGCAAACCAGTCGAAGAGATGCCGAGAATTACCACGCGGATATGCGGGGTTTGTCCCTGGTCTCATCATTTGGCTTCTGCCAAGACGACTGATGTGATTTTTGGAGTTGATCCGCCTCCTGCTGCAAAAAAACTGAGAGAATTGTGTAACAGTATTGCTTTTATGGAAGAGCATATACTCCATTTCTATTTTTTAGCTGGAGCGGATTTCATACTTGGACCGGATGCGGATTATTCAGTCAGAAATGTAATTGGCATTATAGGTGCAGCCCCAGATATCGCCAAAAGAGTGGTTAAAGTCAGGCACATGGCAGCCAAGATGTTGGAGATGATTGCTGGAAAGGCCATCCATCCTTCTGCTGCAGTTCCAGGCGGATTTAGCCGTCCTTTATTAGAATCAGAAAGAAAAGAGCTGAGGCAGATGGCAGATGAATGTCTCGAGTTAGCAAAATTCTCTATTTCTTTTGCCAAAGAGAAGCTCTTTGCTAAATATTTGGAGGTCGTTAAATCCCTGGGTGTTATAAACACAGGATTTTTAGGAACTGTGAAAGAAGATGGTTCACTCGATCTTTATGATGGAAAGCTGAGGATGATGTTTGTCGACGGTTCTTATGAAGATTTCAAATGCGATGAGTACACCGATTATATCCGTGAGCATGTTGAACCCTGGACCTATTTGAAGTTCCCTTACATGAAGAAAGCAGGTGAGTTTTCTATGGATCTGGATAATCCAAATGGGATTTATCGGACCAATACACTGGCTAGAATCAATGTTTGTGATAAAATCAATACCCCTTTAGCTCAAGCTGAACTTGAAGAATTCAGAGAAAAATTTGGCCGTCCTGCCCAACCGACTCTACTCTATCACTGGGCAAGGTTAATTGAGCTGCTCTATAATGCAGAAAATACTGTGCGACTTCTTGAAGATCCTGAGATCACCAGCACCGATATAAGAAAAAAGGTGGAGCCAAGAGCAGCCAGAGGAATTAGTAGTGTAGAAGCTCCCAGAGGAACACTAATTCATGACTATGAGACAGATGAAAATGGGCTCATAACAAATGTTAACCTGATCGTAGGCACCACGCACAATAATGCAGCCATTAATATGTCTGTTAAAAGCGCAGCAATAGACTTGATTAAAGATGGCAAATATGACCAGGGAATTCTGAATAAGGTCGAAATGATGATTAGAGCTCATGATCCATGTCTTTCTTGCGCTACGCACAGGTTGGATGGAAAACTCGGTGTGAAGATTAATATTGTCGATCCTGAAGGAAATAAATTAGCTACATTTTCCAATTAAACCGCGAGGACAAATTTAATATTCTCGAAATTTTTCGAAGAGTCTAATCTAAAACTGAATTCTAGCTATTTCAAAGCTGAAATCTATCTTCAGTAGTGAGATAGATGTTTCTATTTAGAAATGGAACAACTTCCTATCTACTGTCGAAAAGAAATCTTAATAACTGGGTGCGGGAATAAGCTTTTCGGTGATGATGGGTTCGGACCCGAAGTCGTTGAATACCTATCGGATCATTACAGTATTCCAGAAAACATATGCTTATTAGATGTGGGTACAGGTATAAGAAAAATTCTGTTTAATATTTCTATAAGTGAAGTTCGACCAGAGATTATAGTGGTCATTGATGCTGTGGACAAGGGGAGAAAATCAGGTGATATTTTTGATATTTCCCTCGATGAAGTTCCGATAGAAAAAATCGACGATTTTTCAATGCATCAGGTCCCCTCTTCAAACCTTTTAAAGGAATTGCAGGACTTATGTTCGGTTAAAGTAAGGATAATGGCCTGCCAAATTAAAACAATACCAGAATCAGTTCAACCCGGATTATCTGAACCAGTTAAAAAAGCCGTTCCTCTAATGGCTCAAAGGATTGCGGAAGAATACTTCTAGCCCGAAATCTTCATATTGACTTTTAGGTACCTGAATAGTTACCATATATTTTTTAAAAGGAGCATTCATGGAGACTCAGACAAAGGGCAAATATGATGTCGGCCAATATTTAAATAGCCAATATCATGTACGCACTAAAAAGAAATGCCAAAGAAAACTAAAATGACTTTAAAAGAAATCAAGGAACTCCTTCAGGCTAAGGTCATCAACGGAGACGACAGTCTTGACGTAGAAATCACGTTTGCAGGAGGATCTGACCTCATGAGTGATGTCCTGGCCTTTGGTAAACCAGGAATCCTCCTTCTGACTGGTTTATCCAATGCTCAATCTGTCAGAACGGCAAATATAATCGATGCCAAAGCCATTGTGTATGTTCGGGGCAAAAAACCAGATAAAATGGGAATCGAGCTAGCCAGGGAAAAAGGAATTCCTCTTCTAACAACCAAGTACATGATGTACACAGCCTGTGGCATTCTCTTCAGTCATGGCCTTCCGGGAGTAAGTGGCCTCACGCCTAAAAAATGATGATGAGCGACGAGAATGTATTATCTCAACACTTTGAAATCACAGGTAGGGATTTCAGCAATGCCGGAAAGGCATCGACAAGTATCAAGGAAATTCTCCAGGAAATTGGCATCGATTCTTCGATCACCGTCCGCGCATCTATTGCCGCTTACGAGGCAGAAATGAATGTTGTTATGTATGCTCACAGAGGTGTGCTCACTCTGAACATTACCCCTGAGAAACTTCATCTTAAGCTCGAAGACGAAGGTCCTGGGATTGAGAATACAGATTTGGCCATGCAGGAAGGTTTTTCTACTGCTACTGACGATATGCGAGAGATGGGGTTTGGTGCAGGTATGGGACTTCCCAATATTAAAAAAAATGCTGATAAATTTGAGATTTCTTCAATCCCTGGCAAAGGAACGTCATTAGACATAATATTTTGTTTGAATAAAACAGAAAAAAAATGAATCAATACTTTCATTCCATCCAGATTGATACGGAAAAGTGTAATGGCCGGATGAAATGTTTACGGGTGTGTCCCACTCAAGCCATCAGGGTTAAAAATGGAAAGGCCGTGATCATCGAAGAGAAATGCATTGATTGTGGAGAATGTATCAAAGTTTGTCCTCATGATGCCATCGTCCCTTTGACAGATCCCTTTGGAGAACTAACTAAGTTCCGCCATACAGTTGCCATACCCTCTCCTGCTCTCTATGCTCAATTCGGAAGAGAAATTTTACCTGAGAAAATCCTCTCCGGGATAATAAATCTGGGATTCGATAGTGCTTTTGACCTGGCTTTGACATGCGGAGAAGTCAGCTTCGCCATTCAGGAATATCTCCGAGAATACAGGGGACCCAAGCCGCTCATCTCCAATGCTTGTCCAGCTGTAGTGCGTTTGATCCAGGTCAAATATCCTGAACTCACTGACCAAATAATTCCTATTGAACCTCCAAGAGAACTGGCCGCCCGGGAAATCAAAAAGAAAAAATCAAAACAACTAAAACTTAAAGAGAAAGAAATCGGCACTTTCTATCTCACTCCTTGCCCTGTAAAAATGATTTCTATAAGACAACCTGCAGAAAAAGGGAAATCTTTTTTAGATGGGGCCATTTCCATCTCAGATATTTACGGCCCTCTCATCTCCGCTATGGAAGGTATCGAAAAAGGCAGTTACAGGAAAGCGCTGGAAAACATCTGTATTCTTGGAGTAGGGTGGGCAATGGTTGGCGGTATCTGCCGAACTCTGAGGTTAAAAAATTCCCTGGCTGTTTCGGGACTAGCTGATATCTTAAAAGTCTTTAACGATATTGAAAGGGGAAAACTGAGAAACATTGACTTTATCGAAGCCTATTCATGCACCCAGGGATGCGTGGGAGGCTCCCTGACAGTAGAAAACGTGTATATCTCCTACAATAAAATCCTTAAATTGATTGAAACCTTAGAGTACGAACAAATTAAAGCCTGCCCAGATATCAGGGAGGTCCGGAAGCTTTACAGCCAGAAATACTTTTTTATCAAAGGTAAATTTGAACCCCGCCCCCTCAAACCTCTCGATAAAGATTTAGCCAAAGCCATAAAGAAAAGAAAAGCAAAAGAGGACATCTATGAATTACTGCCCAAAATTGACTGCGGGGCATGCGGTGCTCCCACGTGTTTAACCTTTGCTGAAGACGTCGTTAAAGGAGAAGCAGTGCTCACTGACTGTATTTTCAATCTTCCCCAAAGATTTAAAGCACCCACCCAGGATTTTTCAGAATTGTTTAATAAATATTCTTTCCTAAGTCAAAGCAAGTCCAGCGCCAAAAAAACAAACAAAAAAGGAGAGGCAATAGAATGAAATTAAAAGAAATCATTGAAAAATTACAGTTAAAAGCTCTAACAGGCCAAAATAAGTTGGATGTGGAGGTTACAGGCGGATATACGAGCGACCTGCTCAGCGATGTGATTGCCAACAGTAAAGAAGGCAACCTCTGGATCACTCTGCAGATCCACCAAAATATAATCGCAGTGGCAAAATTGAAAGACCTGGCCGGGATAATCATCGTGAACAACCGTGAGCCTGATGAAGACACTCTTGGGAAAGCAAAGGAGGAAAACGTGCCCATCCTTTGCAGCGAGGGAATGGCCTTTGAAGTTTCAGGAAAATTGTATGAATTGATTAGCTCACAGGATTAATTCATGCTCAGACCGTTTAAAGCGGACTTGCATGTTCATACGTGTCTTTCTCCCTGCACGGAACTGGACATGTCTCCAAAAGGAATACTCGCCACGGCAAAGAAAAAGGAAATAGATATCATAGGCATCTGTGATCATAATTCATCAGAAAACTCTCTGGCTATAATGAATGCTGCCAAAAAAATGGATATTAATGTTATCCCTGGCATGGAAGTGACTTCTCAAGAAGAAGTCCACGTTTTGGCTCTTTTTGACGAAATAGAAAACGCTCTCAAGCTACAGGAGTATGTCTACGAAAATCTGCCTGGAGAGAATGATGAGGAAGCATTTGGCATGCAGATCATCGTGAATGAAAAAGAGGAAGTGCTGGGTTTTAACAATAAGTTATTGATTGGAGCCACGACTATTCCTCTTGAAGAAATCATTCAAATCATTCACTCCTTCAACGGAATAGCCATCGCATCGCATATAGACAGAGAATCCTTTAGCATCATCGGCCAATTGGGATTCGTCCCCGACAATTTGGAATTGGATGCTTTAGAAATCTCCCCCAATATCACCTTCGAAGAAGCAAAGAAAAGGTATACAAATAATTATCCGATCACCTGCTTTTCTGATGCCCACTATCCCGGTGATATAGGAAAAGCCTTTACATCTTTCTTGCTCAAAGATGGCACTGTAGCAGAAATAAAAAAGGCCTTGAAAAACGAAGAAGGGAGAAAATTGATTCACTGAGGTTTAGATGGAAGATCTTTCTTTACACATTTTAGACATTGTTGAAAATTCTGTGGCAGCCAGAGCGGATAAGATTGAAATAAGAATAACAGAAGATAAAAAGAAGGATTTGCTGTCTGTTGAAGTCATCGACAACGGTATAGGCATGGACAAGGAAACTGTGAAAAAGGCACTTGATCCCTTTTACACCTCTAAAACGGTTCGCCGATTTGGTCTAGGATTGCCTTTTTTATCAGAAGCTGCTAAAGCAGCGAATGGTCACCTTTCCATAAAATCTAAAAAAGGAGAAGGGACCAAGATCAAAGCCGAGTTCCAGTACAGCCATATTGACCGGAAGCCTTTGGGCGATATTGGTCAAACGATCGTTACTCTTGTAATAGGAAACCCTGAAATAGATTTAATTTATGTGCATAAAAAGAACAGTCACAAGTACAGGTTAGACACGAGAAAAATAAAAGCTCAACTCAAGGATAGGCCTATAAATTCTCCTGATGGGATAAGAATGATTAAGGAGGATTTAAAGAAGATACAGTATTAATTCCGGAATTAAATTAGATTGGTGCTTCGCCTTCAACTACAATTTCTGTTATAACTTTCCTTGTATAGAGAAGATGTTGTTTCTCCTCTTCTATTAATTCAACTTCAAAACCATCATCTTTAAATTTTTGCATCATATCCTGGGCTTCTTTTTTAGATTCATAAACAATATAATCCCACATGAATTTTTTTCCGTTTATTATTTTGGAAGCATCAGGCATCTTCTAGTATCCCTCCAAATGAATTATTTTTAATTTGTTTCCTCGTTTCTAATTTTAACAGGACTTACGTTTTATACGGACTGGGTCCTAATTTCTTAATCTGCTCTGTAAATTCTTTTGCCACCTGTGCAAATTTTGGGCCTTCGGATGCGGAAACCCATTCCAATCGAAATCTTTCCTCTTCCAGGCCAAAATCCTCTAGCATGAGAATTATTGCTTCAGCTCTCTTCTCTGCTTTCAGATTTCCTTCTTCATAGTGACAGTCACCGGGATGACAACCGCAGATTATCACACCATCCGCTCCTTTTGTAAATGCATCGATCACTAAATTGGGATGAACCATGCCTGAACACATCACTCTTATTATTCTGATATTGGGAGGATATTGTATTCTGGATACACCTGCTAGGTCCGCTCCGGCATAGGAACACCAGTTGCAACAAAAACTTACAATCAAAGGTTCAAATTCTTCTTCCATCATCACGCTCCTAAAGCAGCATTAACCTGCGCGCCGATTTGTTCTAGCTTAAAGCCTCTCACAAATATTCCTTTCTTTGGACAAGTTGCCATACAACACCCGCAACCCTTACAGGCGGTTTCATCTACTTCAACCGTCTTTTTCACTGCACCTTCTCTCATATATTCAATTAATGTAATAGCTTGATAAGGGCAGGGTTCAATACAGTATGCACAACCATCGCATTTTTCATCTATTACCTGAGATATGTTCGCTTCCAACTCCACACTGTCTTTTGAAAGTATAGTTGAGGCCCTTGAGGCTGCAGCTTGAGCCTGAATTATACTTTCTTCTACTGCTTTGGCCGAATGAGCTAAGCCACATAAATATACTCCATCTGTGGCAAAATCAACCGGACGCAGCTTCATATGCGCTTCAAGAAAGAATCCTTCCTTGTTTAATGGAACTTTTAAAAATTTTGCAATCTCTTCGTTCCCTTCACCTGAAACTATCCCCGCTGACAAAACTACTAAATCCGCAGATATCTCTATTGGAATTTCTAAAGTCTGGTCGAAAACTTCCACTTGCAACCCATTTCCATTTTTTGTAACTTCTGGCTTCCGGTCTTCATCATATATTATGAACATGACACTCTGTTGTCTTGCTTTGGTATAATAACTTTCTCTAAAGCCATAAGTTCTTACATCCCGGAATAATATATATATATTTGTTTCAGGAGAAAGTTCTTTTATTTTTAATGCGTTCTTTATAGCTTCTGAACAACAAACCCTTGAGCAATAGGGCCTTTCATCATCCCGGGAACCAACACATTGAATCATTACAATGTTTTTGGGCAGGCCATTTTTTTCTGTAACTGATAATTCACCGTTTGTGCTTAGGCGCTGTTCGAGTTCAAGTTGAGTTATGACTCTTTCATCCTGACCGTATAAATACTCCTTCGGTTTATATTCCCGAGCGCCGGTTGCAACAATAACCACACCATGGTCAAGCTCTATTGATTCTTTCTTCTTGGAAATCGTTGTCTTAAAACTTCCAATTGCACCTTCGATATTTTCAATTTTGGCTTCCGTATATAAATGGATTTTCTCAGTCTTTTTTACCTTTTCAATAAGGTTTTTTAATTCATCTTGCGGATTTTCTCCACTCAGTAAATAATGAATATTTCTCAGATTTCCACCAAGCTCTTTTTCTTTCTCCACTAAATAGACATCAAATCCCTGACCTGCGAGTTCAATTACAGATGTCATGCCGGAAAGTCCGCCACCGATAACCAGTGCAGATTTAATTACGGGTACAGACTTTTTCTGTAGAGGTTCCAATAATCGTGCTTTAGCTGCAGCCATTCTTACTAAGTCTTTGGATTTCTCTGTTGCTTTTTCCGGTTCCAGCATATGCACCCATGAGCACTGATCTCTGATATTTGCCATTTCAAAAAGATATGGATTAAGCCCTGCCTCCCGGACTGTATTTCTAAATAGAGGCTCGTGAGTTCGCGGTGTACAAGAGGCAACTATTACACGATTCAAGTTATGCTCTTTTATTTTCTCTTTTATCCTTTCTTGAGTATCGTTTGAACAGGTATACAGGTTATTTTCCACATAAACAACATTGGGAAGTGTTTTTGTATATTCAACCACTTCGGGAACATTTACCACTCCCGCAATATTTGTTCCGCAATGGCATACGAATACTCCGATTCTCGGCTCCTGCCCTTCTACATCTGTTTCTGGCGGATATTCCTTTGGAACGATTAAACTGCCTCTAACATCTTTTAAAAGTGATAAAGCTTTTGATGACGCACCTGATGCTTGCATTATAGTTTCAGGGATATCTTTAGGTTCTGTGAATGGTCCAGATACATAAATTCCTTCGCGTGTCGATTCAACCGGTCTAAAGGGAGGTGTCTTGCAGAAATTAAATTCATTCAACTCAATACCAAATTTTTTAGAGATTTCATTTACAGATTTTGGAGGCACCATACCGACAGATAAAACAACCAGGTCATATTCACGAGAAGCCTTCTTATCACCTTCGGTCAGATACTCAATTAAAAGATTTTTTGTTTGAGGTATTTCTTTAATAGAAGGTGGACGACATCTTATATAATCTACTCCAAGCTCCTTTGCCCTTTGATAATACTCATCAAATCCCTTACTAAATGCGCGCATGTCCATAAAATATATATCACACTCTAAATCTTCACCAACATGCTCTTTAGCAATGATTGCTTCCTTTGTTGCATACATACAGCATACGGAGGAACAATAATCCCGTTCAACATCGCGTGAGCCGACACATTGTATAAATCCAATCCTTTTTGGCTCGGTTTTATCATAGGGTCTTAAAACTTTACCGGCAAACGGCCCAGAAGCAGATAATATCCTTTCAAATTCAATCGAAGTAATAACATTTGGATAAAGTCCATATCCCAATTCTTCCTTGATTTTTGCATCAAATATATCAAATCCCGGGGATAAAATTACTGCACCAACATTCAATTCACTCTTCTTTTCGACTTGTTCATAGTCAATTGCATCTGCTTCACAAAACTCTTTGCAGACTCCACATTCATCCTTAAGCATATGCACGCAATATTTTTCATCAATTGTAGCTTTATTGGGAACAGCCTGTGGATAAGGGATATAAATAGCTGGTCTGTTAATTAATCTTTCATTATATTCATCCAGTATAGGAACCTCTTTGCTCTTGCTGATTTCCTCGAGCTTAATCCTTTCTGTAGGACAAATGAATGCACATGCCCCACAGGTCTGGCATACATCAGAAACCGCATCAAAAGGAGGGCTTATTTTCCGATGGGGCCCACGATTAACAAAATTTATTGCACTGATACCCATTCTTTCATTACACATTCTTACGCATAGCCCACAAAGATAACAATCCTCGTTTTTCTTCTCAAACCGTGTTTCCTTTACACCATATTCTTCTGCAATTTTCTGTATCGCCTTTGAATCAGGACATCTTGCTAATAATAGTTCAAGTATAATTTTTCGCGATTTTATTACTCTTTCAGTGTTAGTGTTAACTATTAAATTATTGATAGCTGGATAAGTGCATGAAGTCTGAATTGTCGTTCTGTTGTTTTGAGTAACTTCTACCACACATAATCTGCATGCTCCATATGGAATTAAAGCTTTATGATAACAAAGAGTCGGGATCTTTATTCCAGTACTCTCAATACATTCTAACAGTGTCTTACCTTCCTCGAATTCGGTCTTCTTGCCATTTATTGTCAGCTCTATCACGCCAAGCCTCCGCTTATAACACATTTAACAAAATTCTCTATGTTTATTACTCCTGGTATCTTCTTGTTTTTAGATGCCAAAGTTTCAATTTCAAAAAGCATTAATTTTTTTCTCCCTCCATTATTCTTCTTTTGCTTCCTCTTCTTCTGCTTTTTCTGCTTCCTCTTCCTCTGCTGGTTCTTCTTTTTCCTCTGCCGCCTCTTCTCTTTCTAAATCACACCGGAGACAACGCTTAGCTTCAGAAATTGCATCGGCTTCTGTGTACCCCAATTCAACCTCTTTAAAATCCTTAATCCTTTGAGCAACAGGCGTTGTCTTCATTTCAGGCCTTTTAAGGCCCTTGATTTCTTCTTCTGTAAGTTCAAGTGCCTGAACACGTAATGCAGGACGAGTTACCTTATACTTTCTTTCTAGCTTCTCTCCTCGGATATATTTATCTATCATTTGAGCTGCAATTTTTCCGTGGGCCATGGCTTCAGTTACTGTATTCGGACCGGTCACCACATCACCTCCTGCAAATATCCCCTCTACATTCGTATGAAGAGTTTCAGGATTTACTTCAATTGTATTCCACTTAGAAACATTCAATCCATTTCCGCCTAATAAAGACACATCTGGTTCCTGGCTTATTGCAAGGATCAAAGTATCCACTTCGACTCTAAAATCAGATCCCGGAATCGGAACAGGTCGTCTTCTACCGCTTGCATCTATGTCCCCTAGCTCCATTCTGATACACTCTATAGCCTCAATTTTGCCATTACTCGACAGGACTTTAGTTGGAGCTGCGAGAAATTGAATATCAATACCTTCTATAATGGCTTCCTCAATTTCACTCTTTATAGCGGGCATCTCCGCTCTTGTCCTTCGGTATAAAATTCCCGTATCTTTACCTAAACGCTTTGTTACTCGAGCAGCATCTATAGCTGAATTTCCACCACCAATTATTATTACCTTATCCCCAATTTTCACTTCGCGGTCAAGATTAGTATCTTGCAGGAATTCCACCGAATCTATTACTCCTTCAGAATCTTCGCCTGGGATCTTCATTTTTAAACCTTTATGAGCACCAACAGCAATGAAAATTGCTTTATATTCTTCCTTCAGGTTATCAAGCGTTATATCTTTTCCAATCGTAGTATTCGTTTTAATTTCAACACCTATTTTTTGTATCCTGTCTATTTCATATTTCAATACATCCTTGGGCAACCTGAATTCCGGAATGCCTAATGCAAGCATACCGCCAGGTATTTCCTGGCTCTCAAACACAGTAACTTTATATCCCTCCAGAGCAAGGTAATATGCACAAGTCAGTCCTCCAGGACCGGAACCGACCACAGCAATCTTCTGCTCTTTATCGTTTTTTGGTTTTTCTTCAACAATAACACCTTGTTTCATCTCATAATCTGCGAGGAAACGTTTCAGCGATCTAATTGCTATGGGGTCATCCCACTCCCCGGCCACACACTTTTCTTCACAAGGAGTATTACATACACGTCCGCAAATAAGAGGGAGTGGATTCTCTTTTCTAACTACCTTTATCGCTTCATCAAATTTTCCCTGCGCAATAAGCCCTATATAAGAGGGTACATCCTGTGATATTGGACATATATGCTGGCAGGCGGATGAAATTATACTTTTACATACTAAAGCAGAGCATCTTTTATATTTAATATGTTCGATATATTCATCTATAAAATATTTCAAGGTACTCAATACCGGATTCGGCAGTGTCTGACCTAATCCACACATTGAAGTATCTTTTATTACATTACTAAGTTCTTCCAGAGTCTGAATATCCTGCTCTTCACCTTCTCCTCTGCAAATTTTTTCAAGTATTTCAAGCAGCACAGATGATCCATCACGACAGGAAGTACATTTTCCACAGGATTCATCGTTCGTAAACTCAATAAAATATTTCGCAACATCCACTACACAAGTATCTTCGTCCATTACAATCATTCCACCGGAACCCATTATTGAGCCGGCTTCAGTCAATTTTTCATAATCCACAGGTAAATCAATCAAACTCGCCGGGATACATCCTCCTGATGGTCCGCCTGTCTGGACTGCCTTAAATTTTTTCCCTTTGGGAATTCCGCCTCCAATATCATAAATGATCTCTCTTAGAGTAATTCCCATCGGGACTTCAACCAAACCTGTATTATTAATTTTACCGACAAGAGAAAATACCTTCGTCCCTTTGCTCGCTTCACTACCTATACTCGCAAACCACTCTGCTCCTCTATCAATAATTACTGGAATAGTCGCCCAGGTTTCGACATTATTTATATTGGTTGGTTTTCCCCACAGCCCTGATTGAACCGGATATGGTGGTCTCTGTCTTGGTTCAGGCGGGCGACCCTCTATAGAAGCTATAAGTGCTGTCTCTTCACCGCAAACAAATGCACCGGCTCCCTGTTTGACATGAATATTAAAACTAAAATCAGTATCGAATATATTTTCACCAATAAGTCCATATTCTTTTGCCTGGTTAATAGCGATCTCTAACCTTTCCATTGCAAGCGGATATTCACCTCTGATATAAACATATCCTTCACTTGCGCCTATGGCTCTTGCTCCTATCAACATCCCTTCTATTACAGAATGAGGATCAGCTTCAACAATACTTCTGTCCATATATGCACCTGGATCCCCTTCATCTGCATTACATATTATGTATTTAATTTCACCCTGTTGTTTTCTGCATAATTCCCATTTTAAACCAGTTGGAAATCCTCCTCCGCCTCGGCCTCGAAGACCAGAATTTTTTATCTCTGTTATAATGTCTTCCGGTGTCATCTCTGTTAAAGCTTTTGCGAGTGCTTTATAGCCATCTCTTGCAATATATTCATCAATTTTTTCAGGGTCTATTAAACCTCTATTTCTAAGAGCGATTAATGTTTGACGAGAAAAAAAACCAATATCCGTCATTTTTGGAATGACAACTTCTTCGGCAGGCGGAGTGAACATAAGTTTTTTCACAGGCCTACCCTTTAAAAAATGTTCTTCAACAAGATGTGGAATTATATCTTCAGTTAAAGTGTGATAGAATATTCCGTCCGGCATAACTGTCATTAAAGGTCCCACAGCACAAAATCCATTACAGCCTGTCATTACAACTAGAACTTCTTCATCTAACCCTTGTTTTTTTAATTCCTCTTCTAATACTTCCTTTATTTTAAAAGACTTATTGGAAACACAGGCTGTCCCCGCGCATAACATCAAATGTAACCTGTATTTATCAGTATATTGTTCGTTCATAATCTATTTGACCTCTATTAAAGAAGGGCCTGAAAAGCAGTCAGGAAACTCTCTCGCTACCTTTTGCCAAAGCGTATTCTTTGACTATTTTTCCACCCATAACATGTTCTGATAATATTTTGAGAATCTTTTCCGGAGTTAAATCAACATATTTAACAGGAGCTTCATCTTTCAATTCTACTGTAGCCATAGGTTCTTTACTACATAATCCCGCACATCCTGAACTTGTTAAAATAACATCATCAATATTTTTCTTTTCAAACTCATCCAATAAAGTGTTCATTATATTTCTTGCCCCAGCAGCTATTCCACAGGTTCCCATATGAACTGTTATTTTAGCTCTACCAGCCCCTTCTCGTAAAAGAGTTGTCTTTCTCACTCTCTGACTGATCTTATCTAAATCTTTAATACTCAATTTAGGCATAATCTCTCTCCGAAAAAGTAATTAATTGCCGTTTATTCATCCCTTATAACTTATCCCCAAGCTACTGCTAAGCATTTTTATACATCTCTATCAATTCCGGCACTTTCCCCTTAAACATCAAACCATGTATGTCTTCTCCTACCTTCAGTACCGGAGCTAATCCACAACATCCAATACATCGAACCGTCTCAAGAGTAAAGAGCATATCTTTTGTTGTTTCTCCTTTTTTTATCCCGAGCTTATTTTCAAGAGCTGAAACAACTTTGCCTGCACCTTTCACATGACAGGCAGTTCCAAGGCACACAGTTATTATATGTTTACCTCTTGGTTCCAGGCTGAAAGCATTATAAAAAGTAGCTATTCTGCACACTACACTTAAAGGGATATTTAATTTTTCAGCTGTGTATCTCAAAACCGGTTCGGGTAAATAATTATAAGTATCATTAGCTTTTTGAAGTATAGGGACTAATCCTCCTTCCGAATTTTTATATTCTTCAATTATATTGTTCATTATTTCTATATCTTTAACAGAAATTTCTATTTTATCTTTTTCAGGTGTGACATAAATTATATTATGAACAGGGCAATTCTCAGCACAAAGACCGCATCCTGTACACTTTTCTTCATCTACAAACCGCGGTCTCTTTATTATTTTTACATTAAAATTACCTGCAGCTCCTCTTATACTTTCAATATCAGCGAGAGAAATCACTTCTATATCTTTATGTCTGCCAACTTCAACCAACCTTGGTGCCATCGTGCACATGGCACAATCGTTTGTAGGGAAAGTCTTATCAAGTTGGGCCATCACTCCACCAATAGATGGTTTATTATCAACCAGATAAACCTTTATACCGGATTCAGCTAAATCGAGAGCTGCCTGCATACCCCCTATTCCACCACCCATAACTAAGGCGGCACCAATTTTTTCGTTCTCTATTTTGTTATTAAGCATTGTCTATTACAGCCTCTTTAGACAACTGCTGTTGCAGTGCCCTTTCTTTGACCGTTTGATAGTAAATTGCTAATGAACGGTACAACAGGTGTGTCCACTTGCCGAAAGGCACTATAATAACTAACCACGTAAAAGCAATTATCAAGTGAATTATATATGAATAATATGTGGCTAAAGGAAATCCAAGGTATCTGAATATGTGAACAGCAATCCCTGTCACCGCCATTAGTAACAACAGAATCGGGAACATCCAGTCGGTCAGGTCGGAAAACTTATGAATTTGTTCACGCTTCCTGATACGACCTATCACGATTTCTCCTGTGAAAAAGATTAGAACAGCGGCAGCGTAGTAACCCACCCATCTCTGAGGATGGTAAAGAGGATAGATATTGTCTGTTTGAAACCACTCCAGGAAGATGACCACCAGAGAGAACATTAGTAAGTATCCTGTAACGAGTAAGAAGTGCTTTATCCATCGACTCTTGTTTTTGCAACTCAGAAACAGTTTCTGGGTAACTAAATGTACTATCAATGTCTTGGCTTCCGCGAGGAACAAAAAGAAGGGTATCCTCACCTTCTCGCCCTCATGCATGGTGAACCCAAAGCCATCCTTTATAAAACCCCGTATGATATCCAGTATTCTGAAGCTGGTACCCGGATGCATGACGAGCCAGTACATCCTAAATGCGTTGAAGAATAAAATGAGCATGACCAAGGAAGCTACGGTTATGTCGAACAAATGTACCAAATGGGCAGGGGCAAATGTGTTGAGTTCAACCCGGTCGGTTACGATAGGCCCGTGAAAAAGTGCTATCAGGAGCGCCATGAATGCGCCCGAGACGAGAAGTATTGCAATCTGCCATGCCTTTGACTTGTATAATTTTGCAGAGAGGCCTGTCCAGTCATATTGTCCTGTGAGATAGCGCCGGAGTGTCATCATTGCTTCCCCGGGATCTGTTTCTCTCGGGCAAGCCGTAGAACAATCGCCACAGTAGTAGCATAACCACGGCTCCAAGCTGCTCAGCAACTTATCTTTCAAACCGAGCAGAACATATCGCATTGTTCTGCGGGGAAATGATGCCGAGTCTTTTGTTAAATCACATATAACCGTGCAACTTCCACATTGATAACAAGCGTTGGTATCGAATTTCCCAAACTTTCTAACCTCATCAGACAGAGTAGGGTCACTTTTGATTTTTGTCATATTAGCACGATATCCTTAAACTTTTTAGGCTTGAAAATTTTTTTAACTGGTTAAATACAGGACGTCTCCCAGTCCATTCACTCGCCATAAGCAAACATTGGACTCTTTTTGTTTTATTTCCCATATTTTTCGTCCAGTTTAAAGAAATAAACCTTTATTAATGCTGCCAACTCTTTCGATTTTGTGATATTTTATATATACGGTGTATATATATAAATTTTATCCTACTATGTTTAATATTACTATGTCAAGAAATAATGATTCTGCAATTCAGACAGTAGAGGGTATTTTGGGAAAAATCCACTAGAAGCGTTAGGAGCAAAGATCTTAATTTGAGATAAGAAGAGGGCCATGGATGACGAAAAGAACTTTAAAGAGGCATTCCCTCT
>Ga0209979_1000190_pt1 | contig 98301 bp, 107 predicted proteins | sample AnhtaG_FD_183114 | JGI IMG/M metagenome (GOLD analysis project Ga0209979, IMG submission 183114) | Deep subsurface microbial communities from Anholt, Denmark to uncover new lineages of life (NeLLi) - Anholt_01485 metaG (SPAdes) (version 2) | ecosystem: Environmental > Aquatic > Marine > Oceanic... | reverse complement strand
GCGTGATCTCGTGCCACCTCTTGGAGAAGGCTCCACAGATGGTATTGAGCACCTTCTTCTGGGAGCAGTTCCGTATGGCAGCCTCCATGAGCCCCGTGGAGGAGGAGGTGGAGAGGAAACAGAGGTTCTCGGTGTAGAGCACCCTCTGGAGTTTGGGGATCACCTCGCGCTGCAGGTCCCCATAATCCGTGGAGCGGTGGCCGATCATAGGGGTGGCCATCACCTCCAAGATCTCGTCCCGAACATGGGTCGGCCCCGGGATGAAGAGTTTTTTGTACATCCTTATCTCCTCCTTTAATAGTCATAAGATTGTGCCCCTTTGCACAAAAGCAGTATATCATATATTTCTGGGGCTAGCAACCCTAGATAGTTCGGTTGCCTTCGTCCTGGCCTTCTCCAACGAGATGGAGTTATGGGCTTTGGTCGGGGGCGGGTCCTCTTGTGAGCCGCTCCTGTACCCTCCAGGCCTCCCCTCTGTCTACCTCTAGAGCCATAAAAGGGATCCTCCCGTAGGCTGGGTGAAGGGGCGCAAGGTGGTTCGAGGGCGGAGGAGAAGAGGCAACTGATCTAACCGATGGGGAAGGATGATATAGGCCACGTATACCCTTTCCCGAGGGGGGATGTACCGCTCTGGGTCGAGAACATCTACCTCTTGGACATTTACCCCCTCGCCTCCCAGGGCGAGAAGGAAGAGCGGGGATGCAATGCCATGAAGGGGGAGTGAAGGGACCAAAGACAGTAGGGTTCTGCACCAGATGCCAATGGCTAAGGGAAGGGTAAACAAGAGAGGCCTTATCAGTAGTTGGCGCGGTGATAGCCCGGCCCTTTGCCTCTCCAGGACAAGGGGGAGGAGAAACGAGGGAGGATAGTGTTGATACCTCTAAGGTAGGTCGAGGCGTGAGTTGGCCTTGAGCCAGGATCCCCAAGCCCAAGCGCCCAAGAGGAGAGAAGGCTTTCCCACAACCCCCTGTAAGAAAGCCTTCGATTTAAGAAAGAAGAGATGGAGAGGGCGAAGAAGTGCTGCCCCTCTAGGCGTGTCATCTACTCTTCTGCGCCTTGGGCATGGTAGAGTTCGGGTTTCAGAACGCCGATAAAAGGCAAATTGCGGTAGATCTGGCCGTAATCGAGGCCGTAGCCAACGACGAACTTATCGGGCACCTCGAAACCTACGTAGTCGAGGGGGATATCTATCACTCGTCGGACCCGCTTATCCAAGAGGGTACAGATTTTGAGGCTGGCTGGGTGCCGGGTGCGAAGGTTCTCAGTTATGTAGTGGAGGGTGCGCCCGGTGTCTATGATATCCTCCACGATGAGGAGGTTGCGCCCCTCGATGGGAGTGGCTAGGTCCATGAGGATCCGCACCACGCCGGTCGATTCGGTGGCGTCGCCGTAACTGGAGATAGCCATGAAGTCGATATCCAGGGGGATCTCGATGTCCCGCATCAGGTCGGCCAAAAACATCATCCCCCCCTTGAGGATGCAGACCAAGAGCAGATCCTTTCCTCGGTAGTCTTGGATGATCCTCTGGGCCAGTTCTTTGGTTTTGGCTTTGATCTCCTCCTCGGTGATGAGCACCTCGGCGATATCCTGCATCATATCACCCATTTTCCCCATCTCTCCCTTCCCATCCCACAGGCACCGTCCCCGGTATCTGGGGAGATCCTGTAAGGACTGGGATACTTTATGTACGCTTTTGGAACCAGATCTTTAGGACCCTCTCTGTCCTCTCAGTGACCCGGGCCCGCTCATCGATGCGGTAGCCAGCCACCCAGACGATATTTTGAGGTGAGACGACCAGGGGCGCCTTATCCCTTATATGGTGTGGGATTTTAGCATCGATCATGAACTCCCGCAAGGGCTTGCTGCGACCCCCCATCCCCAGGGGCTGGAAGCGATCGCCAGGCTTGCGCCCTCGCAAGATGAGATCTTGCCCCATCTGATCGAGATCGAGATAGGCCTGCCAAGGGTCTTGGTTGTTGAGGGCCTCTTCTTTTCCTCGTTCTCCCGCCAAGAACTCGGTTATCAATTCCCAGTTGGGCAGAGGGGTCTTCCCCGGCACGGCTATTTTTGTCTCCTCCTCGATGAGGGGGATCTCTGGTAGGGGGATCATATCCCCGATAACGAAGGTGTCGTAAGATCTGAAGAGGCTCAAGCCCCGAGGCAGGGTGACCTCCGTCCCAGCGGGCTTCTCCTCAACGGCACGTCTCGCCTCTTCGATATGGACCCAATCGATGTTCCGCAGATCGGAGCGGAGGTTACGGATAGCCCGCCTCAACAGTTGCCGCTGGAGGCTGGGATGGAGTTCCTCCCAGGCTTTGAGGTCGAAGAGCAGAGCGCCCCCTATCTCTCTGACCATCCTCTCCCAAGCCTTTTGGCCTTGGCTAGCCAGGTAGTCGTGGTCATCGGCTATGATGAGGGCCGCGCGCCGGATCACCTCCCTGATGTTAGGGTTGTACTCCTCGAGGAGCGGCAGGAGTTCATGGCGGATCCGGTTGCGGTAGTAGGTGGTATCCAGGTTGGAGCGGTCGAAGCGAGGTCTCAAACGGTGTTCTCGGCAGTAGGCTTCGATCTCCTCCCTTGGGATCTCCAGCAAGGGGCGCGCCAGTCTGAGGTCGATGCCGGGAAGGGGCCACCGTTGAAGGGGGCGCATGCCTCGCAGGCCCGCTGTCCCCGCGCCCCGCAGCCAGTGCATGATGATCGTCTCCACCTGGTCATCGGCGTTATGGCCCACGGCCACGGAAGAAGCGGCCACCGCCTTTGCCACCTCCGCCAAGAAGGTGTATCGCACTTGGCGGGCCGCCTGCTCGATAGCCAGTTTCTCCCTCTCGGCGTAGGCGGGGACGTCCCGCTTCTCCACGGTGGAGGGAAGCCCCCAAGTGGTAGCCAGCCTCTCCACGAATCTGGCGTCCTCGTCGGCCTCTTCCCCTCGAAGGGCATGATGTAGATGAGCCACGTGGAGGGCGATGCCCAGTTCTTCCTGCAAGCGGTTGAGAAGATGCAAGAGGCAAAGCGAATCCGGGCCGCCGGAGATGCCCACTACCACTCTGTCGCCAGGGTGGAAGATCTCATATTTGGCGATGGTTTGCCGCACTTGGCTGAGCAGGTCCATACTTTGCAGTTAGCCCCTCTCTTCAAAGTCATTATATCACACCTTGTTTCTCTTACCACATCTGAGTGCTAACTCGATGATCGTCTTTGAGGCCACAGGACGCCCAGAGGCTGTAGGTGGAAACGTCGCCCTGTCTCCCGGCCTGGCAAGTGCCGGGGCAGGCTGGCTGTTGTGGGGCGGGGCCTAAAGGGCGACGCTACAAAGGCTGGTGCACTTAGGAAGAGAATATGCAAACGGTTATCGCATACCTTGATTGTCGGGTGGGGGCTGATGACCGATAGCAGGTCAGTTCTGGGTCAGTAGTCTGACCCCCTAATCAAGATCTCCTCGCTTGACTAACGGGTCAAACTACAATAGAATATCCCTGTCGCTCATAGGGGGCGGCTTTTAGTGTTGAAGATGGAGCCGGTGTGTTCGAGAGTCTGACCGAGAGACTACAAGGGGTCTTCAAGAAGTTAGCCCGCAAGGGCAAACTGACAGAGAAGGATGTGGATGCGGCCCTACGGGAGGTGAGGTTGGCGCTTCTGGAGGCCGACGTCAACTATCAGGTGGTCAAGGATTTCGTCGGTCGGGTGCGGGAGCGAGCCTTGGGGGTGGAGGTGATGAAGAGCCTCACCCCGGCTCAGCAGGTGGTGAAGATAGTGCATGAGGAACTGACCACAATACTGGGGCAGCCGGGGAGGATCGACCTCTCGGGCCCTTCGCCCCATATCATCATGTTGGTGGGCCTCCAAGGCTCAGGGAAGACCACCACGGCGGCCAAACTAGCCCTCCACCTGCGCCAGGAGGGACAGAGGCCGCTCCTGGTAGCCACGGATACCCGCCGGCCAGCGGCGGTGGAACAACTTGAGGTCCTGGGGCGCGAACTGGAGATCCCTGTCTACAGCGAGAAGGGGGGCTCGCCGGTGGCCATATGCGCCCAGGCTCTGGAGAGGGCCCGGAAAGGCGCTTATAGCTTGGCCATCCTGGATACCCAGGGGCGTCTCCATGTCGACCAGGAACTGATGAGTGAGTTGGTGGAGATGAAGGATCGGGTCTCGCCGGATGAGGTGCTGTTGGTAGCCGACGCCATGACCGGACAGGACGCCATCCGCCTGGCCCAGGAGTTCCATCAGCAGGTGGGACTCACAGGACTCATTTTGACCAAGATCGACGGGGACGCCCGGGGAGGAGCCGCCCTTTCCATCCGAGCCGCGAGCGGCGTGCCCATCAAATTCCTGGGCACCGGGGAGAAGCCTTCCGCCCTGGAGCTCTTTCATCCCGATCGCTTAGCCTCCCGTATCCTGGGGATGGGGGATATTCTGACCCTCGTCGAGCGGGCCGAGGCCTCCTTTGAGGAGGAAGAGGCGCGCCGGGTAGAAGAGAAGTTGCGCACCGCCACCTTTGACCTGGAGGATTTCCGACAACAGTTGCAGCAGGTGAAGCGGATGGGGCCTTTGAGTCAACTGATGGAGATGATCCCCGGCTTTGCCAGCCTGAGCCGCCAACTCTCCCAGGAGGCCACCGATCAACAGATGAAAAAGATTGAGGCTATAATCAACTCCATGACCCCGGAGGAAAGGCGGAACCCTCGTATCATCGGCGGGAGTCGGAAGCAACGGATCGCTAGGGGTTCGGGGACCACCGTCCAAGAGGTGAACCAACTCTTGGGTCAGTTCCGCCAGATGCAGAAACTGATGAAACGGTTAACATTTGGTCAAGTGGATATCTCCTCTATATTTGGCACGTAAAGTATCCCTGTCCTTACGGGATCTCCCCAGATACCGGGGACGGTGCCTGTGGGATGGTAAAAGAAGGGGGTGGGAAATTGGTAAAGATACGTTTGCGTCGTATGGGGGCCAAGAAGCAGCCCCATTACCGGGTGGTGGTGACCGATTCTCGGTCACCCCGGGATGGGAGGTTCATCGAGACCATCGGCTACTATAACCCTCGCACCGAACCGCCCACGGTACGCATAGATGAGGTACGAGCCGTATATTGGTTGGAGCGGGGCGCTCAACCCACCGAGGCTGTGGCTAGACTTCTAATCAAACTGGGCATCTCAGGGAAATGGGCTCGGGTGAAAGCGGGAGAGCCGCTAGAGGAGGTTGCAATGCCCGAGGCGGTCAAGGCAGAAGCGCCAGCAGATCTGGGCGTAGATGAACTCGGCTTACCGACCCGGGTGACGAATATCCTGACCTCGGCGGGGATAACCAAGGTGAGCGAATTGAGAGAGGGGTTGCAGAAAGGCGAACTGTCCAATATCTCCGGGCTAGGTCCCAAATCGTTGGAGAGGATAAAGAAGATCCTGGAGGAAGGGAGCTTGTGAGGAGAGGCCTATGAAGGAGCTCGTGGAGTATATGGTCAAGTCCCTGGTCGAAAACCCGGATCAGGTAGAGGTGAGGGAGATAGACGGCACTCGCTCCGTCATCTTCGAGGTGAGGGTGGCTGAGGAGGATATGGGGCGGGTGATAGGAAAGGGAGGGCGAGTGGCTAACGCTATGCGTACCCTCCTTCGAGTGGCGGCTATTCGACAAGGGAAGCGGGCCATCCTGGAGATCGTCTAAAGATGGCCAGCGACGCCGCTGAGGAGAGGAGTCACCTCTCACGCCCTAGGAGGTCAGGGGAGCGCCCGGTTCGCAAGGTGCCTTGTTATCTGGTGGTGGGCAAGGTGGTGGCTCCCTGGGGCACGAGGGGTGAATTGAAGGTGGCGATCCTCACCGACTTCCCGGACCGTTTTCGGGAGTTGAAGAGGGTTTATTTGGGCGATGAGCCCTGGATGGTGGAAGGGCATAGGCGACATGGAAAGTGGGTCATCCTCAAGTTGGAGGGGTGCGCCGATCGCAATAGCGCGGAAAAACTACGAGGAGCGTTGGTGCGGGTTCCCCTGGAGGAAGCGGTCCCTCTCTCAGAGGATGAGTACTATATCTACCAGATAGTGGGTTTGGAGGTCTGGACGAGCCGGGGGGAGCATCTAGGAAGGGTCTCGGAGGTCCTTTTCACCGGGGCCAACGAGGTCTATGTGGTGGAGGGAGAGCGAGGCCAGATACTCGTTCCGGCCATAGAGGATGTGATAAAGGAGGTCGATCTGGAGGGGGGAAGGCTCATCGTTGAACCCTTGGAAGGGATCTTCTGACTCGTTTTGACAAAGAGCCCGCCGTAATGGTATGCTAAGGCATATATAAGACGTTTGTGGGTGCAATGTGCAAGATCTGAAGTACTGGATAGGCTTCAATTTTGTTCCGGGCATCGGGCCAGCACGTTTGAGGTCGCTTTTGGAGCATTTCGGCGATCTCAAGAGCGCTTGGCAGGCCGAACCCCGAGAGTTGAAGGAAGCAGGACTAGATAGACGCTCTTTGGAGAGCCTTATGGCCGCTCGCAAGGAGATCTCCCTCGAGGAGGAGGAGGCCAAGGTGGCCCAGGCTGGAGCCAAGGCCATCACTTGGGGAGGATGAAAACTACCCCCCGCGGCTACGTCATATCTACAACCCGCCACCCCTTCTCTACGTGAGGGGCGAGATCCTCCCCCGAGATGAGTGGGCGGTGGCAGTAGTGGGGACTCGGAACCCCAGCCACTACGGTAGGCAGGTGGTGGACCAAATAGCCGGGGATCTGGCCCGGAACGGGATCACGGTGATAAGCGGTCTAGGTCGAGGGATCGATTCTTTGGGCCACCGGGCCGCCTTGGAGGCGGGGGGACGGACTATAGCCGTCCTGGGGTGTGGCATAGACATCATCTACCCCGGCGAACATACTAAACTGGCCCAGACTATCATAGAAGAGGGGGCCTTGGTCACCGAGTACCATCTAGGCACCCCTCCCGAGGGGGGAAATTTCCCGCCTCGCAACCGGATCATAAGCGGTCTAGCGTTGGGCAACGGTGATCGTGGAGGCTGGCGAGCGGAGCGGGGCTCTCATCACCGCTGACTGCACGCTGGAGCAGGGCCGGGAACTCTTCGCCGTGCCCGGGAAGATCGTGGCCAGAAAAAGCCGGGGCACGAACAGGCTCATCCAAGAAGGGGGGGCGAAACTGATCCTCTCGGTGGAGGATATATATGGACGAGTTGAAGTTAACCATCATCGAAGAGCACCGAGAGGTGCAAGAGATCCTCCCCGAGAATGAGACCGAATCTATGATCCTTAGCCTCATCTCCCAGGAGCCGGTGCATGTGGATGAGATAGGTCGCGAGAGCGGTTTGCCCATCGCTCAGGTGACGAGCACTCTAGCCCTGATCGAACTGAAGGGGTTAGTGCGCCAGGTGGGGAGGGATGAACTACGTCCTGGCCCAGGAAGCAAAAGTTAGATATCTTGTCGATTGAGGCGAAGATGTACGCCGTGATTCTGGCTGGAGGGGCGGGGACCCGTCTCTGGCCTCGCAGCCGAAAGGATAGCCCCAAACAACTCTTGGACTTGGTCTCGGGGAGGACGATGTTGCAGGCCACCTATGATCGCATCTTGCCTCTCGTCCCCCCTCAGAACGTCCTGATAGTCACCGGTGGTTCTTATCTCCCCCTGGTTCGGGAGCAGCTTCCTGACCTGCCAGAGAGAAACGTCATCGCCGAGCCAGTAGGCCGGGGTTCGGCACCAGCCGTAGGGCTGGCCGCCATCCACCTGGCCCGCTCCCACCCCAAGGAGGTGATGATCTGTCTCCCCGCCGATCACGTCATCACTCAAGAGGATAAGTTCCGCCGTGTCCTTCGGGCCGCGACCAAGGTGGCGGAGGAGGGTTATCTGGTCACCTTGGGCATCCAGCCTCGCGGCCCGGAGACGGGGTACGGCTATATCCAGACCGACGAATATCTGGAGTCCATCTCCGGTCACGAGGTCTATAAGGTGAAACGGTTTACCGAGAAGCCAGCCCGGGGCACAGCCGAGGCCTTCCTGCGATCCGGCGATTACTTCTGGAATTCTGGCATCTTCATCTGGAGGGTGGATACCATTTTGGGCGAGATAGAGCGGCTCATGCCCAAACTATGTGCCCAGTTGTTGGAGATAAAAGAGGCTCTGGGGAGTGCCGAAGAGTCTCGAGTTCTGGAGAGCCTCTGGGAGTCGGTGGAACCAGAGACGATAGATTATGGCATCATGGAGAAGGCGGTCAAGGTAGCGGTCCTCCCTAGCAGTTTCGGCTGGAGCGATGTGGGGAGTTGGGGCAGCCTCATCGAACTCCTCCCCGCTGATAGCGAGGGTAATGTGGTCGTGGGAGATCATGTGGGGCTCGATACCAAGCGCACCCTAGTTGTCAGCCCCAAGCGGTTGGTGGCCACCATAGGGGTGGAAGATCTAGTCATCGTTGATACCGAGGACGCCATCTTGATCTGCTCTCGGGATCGTACCGAGGATGTGAAGGCCTTGGTAGCCGAACTTCAAAGGAAGCGGAGGGAAGGACTCCTATAGTGGAAGCCTACTGCGTCAAGTGTAGGGCTAAGCGAGAGATGAAAGATCCCCAGCCTGTCTACACCAAGAGGGGACAGCCGGGGACCAGGGGGATCTGTCCCATCTGCGGAACCAAGATGTTCAGGATGGGTAGAACCCCGGCTCATGCCTCGCTCTCTAAACCTAAGAGCACTGCCAAGCCCAAAGGGAGGAAGAAACGGGTCTCCAAAGGTGATGGCAAACTGGTGATAGTTGAATCGCCGGCTAAGGCGCGGACCATGAGGAGGTTCCTGGGCCAGGGTTTCGAAGTCAAGGCTTCGGTGGGGCATGTGAGGGATCTCCTCAAGTCGAGGCTTAGCGTGGATGTGGAGAACGATTTCGCTCCCACCTATCGTGTCCCTGGCGAGAAGCGCCAAATAGTCAAGGAGTTGCAGGAGGCCGCCCGAGGGGCGGCTGAAGTCTATTTAGCCACCGATCCTGACCGGGAGGGGGAAGCCATCGCTTGGCACCTCACCGAGGCGGCCAGGATAGAGGTCCCCGTGCATCGCGTGGCTTTCCACGAGATCACCAAACGGGCGGTAGCCGAGGCCTTTTCCTACCCACGAGGGATAGACATGCGGTTGGTCGAGGCCCAGCAGGCGAGGCGGATCCTGGACCGCTTGGTGGGGTATAAGATCGGCCCTCTCCTTTGGCGAAAGGTGAAAGGGGGGCTCTCTGCGGGCCGGGTGCAATCGGTCGCTTTGCGCCTCGTCGTGGAGCGGGAACGGGAGATCGAAGCCTTCGTCCCTCAAGAGTTTTGGAGCATAGAGGCCGAATTAGCCAAGGAGGAGACGCGGGGGCAGGAGACCCGAGACTCATTTGGAGCCAAACTTGAACGGGTGCGGGGTGAGAAGGTCAGGCTTGAAAGCCAAGACGAAGTTCAACTCATCCTAAAGGAGTTGGAGGGGGCCCCGTATGTCGTAGAGCGGGTGAAGAGACGGGAGAAGCAGCGGAGACCGTTTCCTCCCTTTATCACCAGCACCTTACAACAGGATGCGTTCCGCCGTCTTCGCTTCTCAGCCAGGCGCACCATGCGGGTGGCCCAGCAACTATATGAGGGGGTGAGCCTGGGCGGTCGAGGCTCGGTAGGGCTCATCACCTATATGCGCACCGACTCGGTGAGAGTGGCCGCGGCGGCCCAAGGAGCGGCTAGGAGTTATATAAGGGAGAGGTTCGGACCAGCTTTGGTTCCCCCCCAATTGCCCCGCTACAAGACGAGGACCAAGAGGGCCCAAGAGGCCCATGAGGCCATCCGGCCCACCTCAGTGCGCCGGGAGCCAGGGGCTATCAAGGAGTTCTTGACCCGCGACCAATATAGGTTGTATGATCTGATATGGAGGCGCTTCCTTGCCAGCCAGATGGTGCCTGCGCTTTTCAAGGTGACCACCGTAGATGTGAGAGCCGGGGAGAGTTATCTCTTCCGGGCCTCCAGGTCGGTGCTCAAGTTCCCGGGTTTTCTAACGGTCTACGAGATCCGGAGAGAGGAAGAGGAGCCTTTGCCGGAATTGACTGAGGGAGAGCCTCTAGACTGCCTCCGCCTCATCCCAGAGCAGCATTTCACCAAGCCGCCGCCATGGTATAATGAAGCCACCTTGGTGAAGGCGCTGGAGGAGTATGGGATCGGCCGGCCCAGCACCTACGCCCCTATCATCTCTACCATCCAGGCCCGGGGGTATGTGGAGAGGGTGGATAGACGGTTGCAGCCCACAGAATTGGGCACCTTGGTCTGCGATCTCTTGATAAAGCATTTCCCGGACATCATGGATGTGGGCTTCACCGCCCAGATGGAAGAGGAGCTCGATCTCATAGCCTCCGGAGAGAAGGAGAGGGTTCCCGTTCTTCGGGAGTTCTATCAACCCTTTGAAAAAGCGTTGGAGCGGGCCGAAGAAGAGATGGAAAAGGTGGAGATCGCTGATCAGCCCACAGGCGAACTCTGCGAGGAATGCGGCAGCCCTATGGTCTTCAAGTTCGGCCGGTACGGGAAATTCATAGCCTGCAGTAACTACCCCGAATGCAAGAACACGAAATCATACCTGGTAAAGATCGGGGTCTTGTGCCCTCGCTGTGGTGGAGAGCTGGTGGAGAGGCGGTCTAGGAAGGGGCGACGTTTCTACGGCTGTGCCAACTACCCAGAGTGCGATTTCGCCGTGGGACGGAGACCTCTTCCTCAGCCCTGTCCCCAGTGCGGTGGTCTCTTGACCATCGCCTCGCGGAAATTCGCCCGGTGCATCGAGTGCGAGACCCAACTGCCCAGGAAAGAACTGAAAGCCTCTCAAATTGAAGCCGTAACGAGGGGTAGGGAGTGAGGAGAAAAGGGGGAGGCTATCGCATCCCCAAGAGCAGACGGAGGTCCAGATCGAAGCCCTGGAACCAACGGGGCCGCAGATCCCCTCGTAGGCGAAGGGGTCGCAGGTAGGGACGGTGGAAGAGTACCTAGATCGATTCATCGCCTATCTTGTGGTCGAGCGGAACGCTTCTCCCTACACGGCTCGGAACTACCGCCGGGAGGTGGGCGAGTTTCTCCACTTCCTAAAGGGGGAGGGGGTTTCTTCCCCTCAAGAGGTAGATCGCCAACATCTGACCCGCTACCTCCTCTGGCTCAGGGCCAAGGAGTACGCCAAGGCCAGCATAAGGCGGCGGATATCGGAGTTACGCTCTTTTTTCAAGTATTTGGTGGGCCAAAAAGTTCTAGAATCGAACCCCATCGAAGCCATCTCCGCTCCCAAGGTGCCCCAACGTCTCCCCCGCTACCTGAAGCCAGAGGAGATAGGGGCTATCATGGGGGCCCCGGATACCTCTCAGCCTCTGGGGCAGAGGGATCGGGCCATTCTGGAGATCCTCTACGCCACCGGCATGAGGATCAGCGAATTGGTGGGGCTAGATATGGGTACCGTGGAGATCGCCAGGGGCCAAATGATGGTTCGAGGAAAGGGGGGCAAGGATCGGATCGTGCTTCTAGGGCAGCCGGCGCGAGATGCTTTGGACCTCTATCTCAAAAAGGGGCGTCCGAAATTGTTGAAGGGAAGGCGAACAAGTGCTCTCTTTCTCAATCGCTCTGGAGAGCGCCTATCGGTGCGCGGTGTGCAGTTGATGCTGGATCGCTGCGCTAGGAAAGCGGGCTTGAAGTGGGTGACGCCCCACCTCTTCCGCCACACCTTCGCTACCCATATGTTGGGCGGGGGGGCGGACTTAAGGGTGGTGCAGGAACTCTTGGGCCACGCGAGCCTATCGAGCACCCAGGTCTATACCCATGTGAGCCAGAGGAGGGCGCGAGAGGTCTATATGAACTCCCACCCTTTGGCTCGCGAAGGCGAAGTGGAGGGGGGATGAATAGAAAAGCCAGGGTAGAGGAATTGCGCCGGATGCTGAATGAGCAAGGTCTGGACGGCATCCTCATAACCCAGCCTCAGAATAGCCTCTATTTGAGCGGCTTCGGACCATCGGTGCAGCCCGATGAGATAGAGGGGGCGCTCTTCATAACGGAAGATGATTCTATCTTGATGACCGATTTCAGATATCTGGAGCAGGCGGAGAGAGAAGCCCGTGCATTTCGGCTCTTCAAGGTGGAGAGGGGCGATGAAGGGATGGTCAAGGCGCTCCCAGGCCTCCTGGAGGGGGTGGGAGCGAAGCGGGTGGGGTTCGAGGCCGAGCATCTGACCTTCGCTCGATACCAAAAGTGGGCCAGCGCCTTGGAGGGGTCTGAGTGGGTGCCCACCAGCGGCTTGGTAGAGGAGATACGGGCTATCAAGGACCAGGACGAGATCGAGGCGATAAGAAAGGCTGTGGCTCTGGCCGATGAGACCTATGCCTACCTCCGTGAATATATCCGACCAGGTCTCACCGAGCGGGAGGTGGCTTGGGAGGCGGAGGTCTACATGCGGCAAGGGGGGGCGGAGAAGATAGCCTTCGACCTCATAATAGCCGGTGGGCCCAACGGAGCCCTGCCCCATGCTACGACCACGGAGCGGGCCCTTAGGGAAGGCGAGCCGGTAGTGATAGACATCGGCGCCCGGGTGGAAAGTTACCATTCTGATCTGACGCGCACTCTCTATCTCGGTGAGCCAGACGCCAAGTTTCAAGAGGTCTACGCTCTGGTGAGAAGGGCCCAAGACAGCGCTCTAGAGGGTATCCGAGGGGGGATGAAGGGTAAGGAGGCCGATGGTTTGGCTCGGCAGGTGATCGAGGAGGCGGGCTATGGAGAAGATTTCGGCCACGGTCTGGGTCACGGCGTGGGCCTAGCCGTCCATGAGAAACCTAGAGCGACCAAAAGATCGGAGGAGGAACTCCAACCGGGCATGACCCTCACGGTGGAACCGGGCGTCTATATCACCGGTTGGGGAGGGGTCCGCATGGAGGATATGGTGGTTATTAGAGAGGAGGGGGTAGAGGTGCTCAGCAGGGCCTCCAAGGAACCGACGCTCCTCTCCCCCGGGATCCTGTAGGCATACTCATCGCTAGAGGAGGAGGGCGGAGAGATGGAGTATATCGATCGCATCGGAAGGGCGAACCTCATCAAGGGAGTGGTTATCTTCCTCGTTGGGTTGGCTATCGGTTGGTTAGCCATCGGTTGGGGCCTCTGGCCGGTGCAATATTACGACACGGATCCCCAAGACCTGCGTCGTAGCCATAAGGAGGCTTGGATCTTGATGGTCGCCGACTCCTATAGCCTCAATCAAGACGATGAGGCGGCTCAAGAACGACTGCAAGGCTTCGAGGAGAGCGAGGTGGGGGAGATCATCTCCTCCCTCATCGTGCACGCGGAAGAAGAGGGTGATCTCCCCGCGGCACAAAGGCTGCGAGAGCTGGCTGGGGCAACGGGGGTAACCCTGCCCGGGGCTCAGCCGGAGGCTACTCCCACACCCGCGCCAGTGGCCCGTGGCCCTTCTATTATCCGCTCCTTAGGCCTAGTCTTAGTCATCTTCCTCCTTGTGGCCCTAGTGGTAGTGGGTGGAGGAGTGGCGCTGGCCCGTTGGAGGGAACGGCGAGAGAGGGCTCCTCTGCGCCCCGCGCCTAAAGAAGAGGAGTTGATAAGTTGGGAGGTGCCAGAGGAAGCCCCTCTAGGGCAGTTCGTGACCACCTATACCTTGGGCGATGACGGCTACGATACCTCTTTCAACATCGAGACCCCTGCTGGCGAGTTCTATGGAGCCTGTGGGGTGGGCTTCTCGGAGGTGATAGGCGAGGGGGCTCCAGATAAGATGGCCGCTTTCGAAGTTTGGCTCTTCGACAAGACCGACCCCGACAACGTGCAAACGGTCACCAAGGTGCTGATGAGCGAGCACGCCTATGGCGATGAGGCGCTGCGAGAGAAGATGAAGGATCGAGGAGGGGCGGTCTTGGTGGAGAGAGGGAAGACCATCACCATCGAGGCCGTGGGTCTGCAACTCAGGGCCCAGATAGTGGACTTCGCCTACGGGGTGAGCTCCGATTTGCCTGCTAATAGTTTCTTCGAGAGGCTGACCACGGAACTGACGCCCCTAGTGAAGACGGAGACCTAGATGTGCATCTCGGTTCTTGTCGATATCTAGGAGGATAGTAACCTCATCGCGCGCGAGACCACCAAAGAGCGCTTGGCCAAAGAGACTACCTTGAGCCTGAACCTGATGGCTTCACCGGTCGGTTGTAATCGCTTATAAGAAGAGGGCCTCTCTAGGAAAGGGTTCTTTTCTAGCCTCGAAGGGGGAAGCTGGCGCTCTAATTGTAAGTAGTACCAAAGTCAGGCTTGACTCGATGAGTTGCCTGTGGTAATCTGCGAAGCGCAGGAGATGGGAGGCAGATTTGTTTGCCGCTTCTGCATGAGGAGCCGAGCCACTCGATGGATTCGGCTCCTCGTCTCTTAGGCGCCAAGGATGTTCATGGCCACGAGAGTTTGGAGAGTTGCTGATGGGGGATTGAGCCGCATGGCAATCGATGCTGGGCTTTATCTCCTTGAGTGCTTTTCTGGTTTCCTCTGCGCTCGCAGGTAGGAGTTTTACCTTCCCTGGCCCCCGGCCTGGCACGTGGCAGTCCAGGGGACAGGCGACTTGGGCTGGGGGGCAGGAAGATAACCAGGGAAAATATCGACCAGACTGAGACGAGATTCGGTTAAAGGCGCAGATCGGGCCTCTTATGAGTGAGGGTGGGACGGGCTTTCCCATCTACTTTCAATCATTGACTGAACCCCGCGAGAGGGGTACAATAGAAATGGGGAATGTTTCGTCCTAGGAGCCCACATGACCTTAAGGATTAAGCAAGTAGTCAAGCGAACGGGCGCTATTGTCCCTTTCAAGCGCGAGCGCATCGCCAACGCTATCTATCGGGCGGCGGTAGCAGTGGGCGGCCGCGACCGGTCGATCACAGAAGGCCTGACTGACCAGGTTATCGCTATTCTAGAAGAAAGCACGCCGCCAGGACATATCCCCTCCGTAGAGGAGATCCAAGATATCGTCGAGAAGGTGCTGATCGAGAACGGCCACGCGAAAGTCGCCAAGGCCTACATTTTGTATCGCAACGAACAGAGTCGCCGACGGCGAATGAAGATCGCCAAGTCGCATCGTGATTCCGGGAACATCCCCTACCGCAAGATCTGGGAAGTCCTTTCTTGGGCGGTCGACCACGATGTCAACACGGTCGAGCGCCTAAACGCGCGAATCGCCCAGGGAGAGTTCCCGGAAATCGTGAGGGAATCCGACAGCGCTTATGAGGAGGACCTGGCGACTGCAGCAGAGATGATCAGGGAACGTGGGGACGATTTGAAGATGGTTATCATCGCCGGGCCTTCCTGCTCCGGCAAGACTACCACAACGACGAAGCTCAGTGACCAGTTACGGAAGATGGGCCTCAGCCTCATCGCCCTCAACGTCGATAACTACTTCTTCGACCTTGAACTCCATCCCAAGGATGAGTTTGGCGACTACGACTTCGAGACGCCGCAGGCCCTGGACCTGGAACTTATCAACGACCACCTGGTGCGCTTGATCGCTGGGGAGGAGGTGTGGCTTCCCCGTTACGACTTCAAAACGGGCAAACGATACGATAACGCAACCCCGATGCGGATCGAGCCGAAGGAAATCATCCTCATCGACAGCCTGCACGGTCTTTTCCCCGACATGACCCAGGGTGTGGCCGACGAACGCAAGTTCAAACTGTACATCGAGACATTGCTCCAGATGAAAGGGCCCGATGGGAAGTTCGTTCGCTGGACCGACTTGCGACTGATGCGCCGCAGTGAGAGGGATGCCACCTACCGCGCCTACGATCGCCGTCGCACGCTGGAACATTGGCACTATGTCCGCAGCAGCGAACTCCGCCACATCATCCCGCAAATCAGCACGGCCGACTACATCGTCAACAGTGCCCTGCCGTATGAGTTGCCCATAATGAGGGCCAGGCTGATTACCTACTTCGAGAGGTGGGTGGAAGAGCATAGGGACGATCCACTGCGAGTCGATGCCTTCATTCGCGCTAAGCGTGTGTACGAGCTCTTGAACTCTGTTACCCCGGTCGAGGACGATTCGGCCATCCCGCCCACCTCGCTCCTCCGGGAGTTCATCGGCGGCAGTTGCTACGAATATTAGTCGCCTCCAATACTGGGCGCCACTTCCATCTCCTCTAACACCTCTCTGGTGGACAGGTGAGCCTCTTGCGACCTTGCCTAAGTGCAATGCAAACTCTCGACTTCCCCCGCTTGCGAGAGCGGATGCGACGTCACATGATGGCCAAGCAGTCCACATAGGAGGGAGAATGCGAAATCCGACCGATGAGGAGATAAAGGAGATACTGAAGAGCGCCAAGAATATCGCTGTGGTGGGGTTATCGGATAAGCCGGGGCGGGATAGCCATCGGATGGCAGCCTATCTCAAGAGGCAGGGCTACAAGGTTTTCCCCGTCAACCCCACCGTCAAGGAGACCTTGGGGGAGAGGTCTTACCCTCGGCTGGAAGATATCCCCCAACCTATAGATGTGGTGGACATCTTCCGCGCTCCAGAGCACGTGCTCCCCATCGTGGAATCGGCCATCGCCATGGGGGCCAAGGTGGTCTGGATGCAGTTGGGGGTGGTGAACGAGGAAGCGGCGAAGAAGGCCCGAGATGCAGGGCTCACGGTGGTGATGGATAGGTGCATGATGCAGGAACACAAGAGGCTCTTGGCTAAGGTTGGCCGATGAAGATCGTAAGGCCCTTGGTGGAAGGCGTTTTCCTCTCGCGCGATAACCGGTTTCGGGCCACCGTCCGAGTCGGGGATCGGGTTGTGGCCGCTCATGTGCCCAATTCCGGGAGGCTGAGTGAACTGTTGACCCCAGGACGTCCGGTACTCTTGGCAGAGGCAGGGGAGTCTAAACGCCTCACAAGGTATGACCTCTTCATGGTCTCCCTGCCCGGGAACCTGGTCTCCATCGACGCCCGCCTGCCGAACCGTCTGGTCGAGCAGGAGGTCATCGGTGGCCAGTTGGAGGGGTTCGAAGGCTATACCAAGGTGGAGCGAGAGGTACGCTATGGCCGAAGCAGATTAGACCTCCTTTTGGAAGGTAAGGGTAGGAGGTGTTGGGTGGAGGCCAAGTCGGTGACCTTGGTGTGGGAGGGTATAGGCTGCTTGCCGGACGCAGTCACTAGCCGGGGTCGCCGCCATCTGGAGGAGCTGGTCGAACTTAAGGCGGGCGGGGACCGAGCAGCCATCATTTTCGTAGTGCAGCGGGAGGATGCGAAATCCCCTTCCCCCTACGGTAAGTCGGATCCCCAATTTGGTGTGGTCCTCCGGGAGGCGGTGGCCGGCGGCGTGGAGGCCTATGCTTACACTTGCCGGGTGAGTCGAGAGGAGATTGCGTTGAAACAGAGGATCCCGGTTCTCCTTTTTGGGGGGTGTGCCTACCACTATACGAAATACGATTGAGTTGACATAACAACACGCTTGCCAATATAGGTTCTTGATGGTATAATAAGTTATATAAGGTAGCCATTATGGTTAGGGGATATCGGGGGGAAACTCAACAGGAAAGGAGGTGGTAGGGGTGGAGGTGGAAGGCTTCTGCGTCAAGTGTAGGGCCAAGCGGCAGATGCGGAACGCGAAGGAGATAATGACCAAGAACCGCAGGAAAGCCGCGCAGGGCATCTGTCCGGTATGCGGCACCAAGATGTTCAAGTTCCTGCCTATGAAGTGAGGGGTCTCTTATGCTCCTCTGGGCGCTTTCTAGGCGCTCTAGACCCGCTCTCTCAGGCTGAGAGCGGGTCTGTTCTTGGCTCTCTGGCGGTATTCATCTGATTCCACAGAGGTTCCTCGGGCCCTGAAGGGAAGCGCGCTGGAGGGCTTCGTCTCCATACCGCTCTCGAATCTCGTCCACGGCCCGGTGGAGACGGCTCAGTTTCGCTTCTCTTTGGTCGAAGAGATCCAACTGAGAGGGAAGGCGGGGCGTCAAGTTGCTGATGCTCACCCCCACCAGACGGAGCCGCATTCCCGGCCGCCACTCCCGGCGAAGGATCTGCACCGCTTGATCGTAGATGACCTGATCTAGGTCGGTGGGGCGGGGGAGGGTGGCGCTGCGAGTGAGGGTGGTGAAGTCGCTATGGCGTAGTTTTACGGTGATGGTCCTCCCTCGCATCCTATGACCGCGGAGCCTGCGCCCCACTCTCTCGCAAAGATCTAACAGGTACCGTTGGACCTCTCTTAGGGTGGTTAGGTCCCGAGCGAAGGTATGTTCGTGGCGCATAGATTTGGGCTCTCTGTGGGGTGTGAGAAGGGAGTCATCTCTACCCCAGGCGCACCGGTACAGAACTCTGCCTAAGGCTCCGAACTCCTTCTCCAAGAGATCAAGAGGTAGACGAGCCAACTCTCCGATGGCCCCTACTCCTAAGGCGCGGAGGCGTTGAGCCGTGGCTGGGACAACGCCCCATAGCCGCTCCACGGGGAGGGGGGCTAGGAAAGGCCGCCTCTTGCCCGGGGGGTACTACGACTAGGCCCCCTGGCTTCCGTTCCTCCGAAGCCATCTTGGCCAGGAGTTTGTTGGCAGCCACTCCCAGCGAGGAGGGCAGGCCCACTTCCTCCTTTACCCGCCGTTGGATGGTGCGGGCTATCTCTTCCGCCGGCCCCCACAGCCTCTCGCATCGGGTGACATCTAAGAAGGCCTCATCGATGGAGACCTTCTCCATCAAGGGGGTGTATTCTGAGAGGAGAGCCATCACTTGGTCGGAGATCTCCGAGTATCTCTCTGGATCTCCGGGGATGAGGATAGCCTGGGGGCAGAGGCGCAAGGCCTGGGCGGTGGGCATCGCTGAGCGGACGCCGTAGGCTCGAGCCGGGTAGGAGGCCGAGGCGACTACCCCTCTCCGGCCGGGGCCTCCTACCACGATGATCGGCTGGCCCGCGATTCCCGGGTTTAGGAGTTCTTCTACAGAGGCGAAGAAGGCGTCGAGATCGATATGGATTAGGCGGCGACCCTTATAGACCATTTGTTCTATATTATAGCATAGATGTTTTGTGAGGTCAAGGGTTTGCCAGTAGCGAGAACTTGTGGTACACTTATATCCTGTTGAAGGCTTCACTTTCGACTTTCTTCAAGAGGTTAACCGATGGATCTAATCGCTTCGGTAGAACAAGAACAACTCCGGGAGGATCTGGCGGAGATCAGGCCGGGGGATACGGTACGGGTCTATATACGCATCGTGGAGGGGGATCGGCAGCGGACACAGGTCTTCCAAGGGACGGTGATGCGGTTGCGGAAGGGTGGTGCACGGACCAGTTTCACGGTGCGGCGGATCGCGGCCCATGGGGTAGGGGTGGAGCGGACTTTCCCTCTCCATTCTCCCCGCATCGAGAGGATAGAAGTGCTCCGTCATGGCCATACGAGGAGAGCCCAACTATACTTCCTCCGTGGTCGCCGGGGCAAAGCGGCTCGTCTGAGGGAGAAACGGACCTAGGGTTTGTTGGGTAGGAAGAGAAGGGGAGGCCCGAATATGAGGGGCTCCTCTTTTTCCGTGGGGATGAGTTATGCCTGGGGTTTCCAAGCGAGGAAAGCGTAGTCCACGAAAGGCGCATTATCCCCATCTCCGGGAGGAGCGAGCCCTTATTGGCCGCGGCTACCGGCGGATAGCGGGGCTCGACGAGGCGGGGCGGGGCTCCTGGGCGGGGCCGGTGGTGGCTGCGGCGGTGGTTTTACCCCTGGAGTGGCGCGATTTGCCAGCCAAACTCTTGGGCGTCCGCGATTCCAAACTGCTCACTCCCCGCCGGAGGGAGGAGGCCCTCGAGAAGGTCATCGAGGTGGCGATGGGGATAGGGATGGGGGTCGTGCCTCCTCAGTTCATCGACGAGAGGGGAATCGTGGCTGCCACTAGGCTGGCTATGAGGCGAGCCCTCGATGCTCTCCCCTTGAAGCCCGACTACCTCCTGGTCGATTTCTTGTCCCTCCCTGAGGAGTCTTTGCCCCACAAGAGCATCGTCCGGGGCGACAACCTCTCCCTCTCTATAGCCTGTGCTTCTATCGTGGCCAAGGTCGAGCGGGACCGCATGATGATCGCTTCTGAGGCGGAGTATCCAGGGTATGGTTTCGCCCGACACAAGGGGTACGGGACGCCCCAGCATCGGGAGGCACTTGCGAGTCTGGGTCTCACCCCCTTGCATCGGCTCTCTTTTAGGCCCATGAGGTTCATGGTGTGAAGAGGCGCGAAAGCGCCAAGAGGAAAGCCCCTTCCCAGCAACTAGGAAGGGGCCCTTCTTATCTCTCCATAGGCGGCGGTTTCAGTAGTTCTTCAAGATGAGGGGGAGGTAGACTCTCTTGCACTGATCGCTGGCGGTGTTCTCGTCGGCCCCAATGTCAACGAAGCAGTCATAAGGTCGAGGGTCTCCCTCGAAATCGGTGGCTGGTGCTCCGCTGAAGGTGCCCTTGTTGATGGCGGGAGAGGTTACCTGGATGTGGTACTCCGGGTCCGCGAAGAGGGGGTCGCCGCTTACCTCATGCGTGCTGGTGATAGCGCCAGGACCCCCAGCATCGCCAACAGTGTTGCCGAAGAAGAGGGTATAGTCGGCGGTGACGGTGTCACCGCTAAAGGCGTAGATTCCCCAGGTGTGGCTCACGACGATATTGTTGGTCAGGGTGAGCGTGGTGGTACCGAATGCGTAGACCCCGGTTTTACCGTTCCCCAGGTTGTTCTGGGCGATGGTGTTGTTGATTAGCGCCCCACTGGTGGGGAGGCCAACTGAACCCCACACCCGTATCCCTCCCGCCACACCATCGCCCCGATTCTGGGCGATAACGTTATTGGTGAGGGTGAAAGGAGCGCTTGTAACTACATTGAGAGCGCCGCCACCAGGCGCTGTGTTACTGATAATACGGTTGCCGTCGAGCGTGGCGTTGCTGTAGTTGAGCATAACACCACCCCCCTCGCTGTTTGGGGCGATGCCAGCGGTGTTACCGCTGATGGTGTTACCGCTGACAGTGGCGTCGCTGTGGTGGAGGTACAGGCCACCCCCGTAGCCCGTGTAGCCCGTGCTGGCGGTGTTGGAGAGTATCTGGTTGCCGCTGACGAGAGCCGAGGCCGAGGCATCATACAGGTAGAGGCCACCTCCAAAGCCGAAGTCACTAGCGCTGGTGCTGGTGCTGGCGATGTTGGCCGTGATGACGTTGTTCTGGATGACGGGGTCCGCGCCTGTACTGTAGATGCCTCCGCCCTGCCTGCGATAGTGGGCCTCAGCGTCGGCGTTGCCCCCGGTGATGATGAAGCCATCGATGGTGGGGGAGATATCGCCGTAGATGTAGACCACTCGCCCCTGCCCTTGGGCGTCCAGGGTGGTGGGATTGGCCTCGGGGTCACTGGACCTGATCCATGGGTCATCCCAGATAATGCAATCCATCAATGGCCGCCAATACCCACCCTCCAAGGTTAGCGTCTTGGCTATGCTCAGTGTCCCGGTGTAGGTTCCTCGGTAGACCCAGATCTCGTCGCCGTCAGTGGCTTTCTCGATGGCACCCTGGATGGTGGCGCAGGGGTAGCAGGTGCTGGTGCACGAGTTGCTATCATTCGGTGAGCGGCCTTGGGGCCCGCCCACGTAGTAGGTGGTGGGCTGTGCCGCTGTCTCGGAGGGCAGGGCGAGGAGAGCCGCTAGGGCGATGAGAAGGAGGGGGAGGGAAGCGATAAGTGCGGCTACTTTGGCTTTTCTCTGCTCCATCTCTCCTCTGCTGGCCCCAGACGAAGAAGCTGACCCCTTTCATGCTGGATGTGTTATTTAGGGGGTGAATATATCATGGAAGAGGAAAGCGGTCAATCCTCTTTTGCTTTACCCTGCCCTCCATGCTATACTGGCTTTGGGGTGGAGGTCAGAAAAGAGGAGGGAGGAGAATGGCCACCTATATCATGCTCAGCACCTTGACGGACGAAGGAGCGAAGACGATCAAAGAGCGTCCAGGGCGGATCAAAGAGGTTAACCGGGAGATCGAGACCCTGGGCGTGAAGGTGAAGGCCCAGTACGCTGTTTTGGGGCAATACGATTTCGTAAACATAGTGGAGGCTCCCGACAACGAGACGGTGGCTCGCGTCTCGATAGAACTGGGTTCCCGGGGGAGCGTCAAGATTCAGACCTTGGCCGCTATCCCTATCGATGAATTCATCGCCAAGTTGGGGTAGAAAGACTTCACTACCTCCACCCCTCTCTTGGTCCCACCACGAGGAAGGCGAGATGTTAAGCCATCCGAAGCAATCGACCTCTTCCCTGGCGGAAGGGGTCTTTTTTGGTGAATCTGTGGTATCTTTTTTGAGCGTGGAGAGAAGATGAAGCCTCAAGAATGGCGAAGGAGTTTGGGTCGTCGGGGGGAAGAGTTGGCGGCTAGTTATCTGGAGAAGAAGGGGTATCTCATACTCCAGAGGAACTATCGGAGCGGAGCGGGAGAGATGGATATCGTGGCCCAGGAGGGGGATTGTCTCGTCTTCGTGGAGGTGAGGGCGCGCAGCACCAGGGAGTACGGCACGCCCGAGGAGTCGATCACCCCATCCAAGGCTCAGAGGCTAATCGAAGTAGCACAAGGTTATCTTCAAGAGCAGGGCGAATCGGCGAGGGAATGGCGGATCGATCTGGTGGCTATCCAGTTGAGGGGTGATTTTTATCGCCTCAATCATGTAGTGAATGCGGTAACGGGCGATGGTCTCTAGAGCCCTCATCGTCATCGTGGGGCCTACGGCGGTGGGGAAGACAGAACTGGCGCTCCGCCTATGTGAGGAGTTCGGGGGCGAGGTGATCTCCGCCGACTCCCGGCAGATGTATAAGGGGATGGATATCGGCACCGCCAAGCCCACAGTCGAAGAGAGGCGCAGGGTCCCTCATCATCTTGTGGATCTGATCGAGCCCCATGAAGGGTTCACGCTGGTTCAATACCAAGAGATGGCTTATGAGGCCATAGATGAGGTTCTGTCCGGGGGGCGACTGCCCTTCCTAGTGGGGGGGACGGGGCTCTATGTGAAGGCTTTAGTGGAGGGGTTCTCTGTTCCCCGCGTGAAGCCAAACCTGGCTCGACGGAGGGCGCTCATGAAGGAGGCTCGAGAGAGGGGGGCGGAGGCGTTGCATGCCCGACTCAAAGAGGTGGACCTTACGGCTGCGGCCCGGATAGACCCCCAAAATGTACGGCGGGTGGTTCGGGCTTTGGAGGTGTACGAGGCTACGGGCCAGCCCATCTCCCGGTTGCAGAGAAAGGAGCCTCCGCCTTACAGAATTCTCAAGATGGGGCTGGCTATGGAACGGAAAAGGCTCTACCGGCGCATCGATGAGAGGGTGGATAGGATGATGGGGATGGGGTTGCTGGAGGAGGTCAAGAGACTGGTGGAGAAGGGGTATGGTTACCATCTGCCGGCCATGTCGGGGCTGGGCTATAAGCAGTTGGGGCTCTACTTGCGAGGCGAAGTCGATCTGGGGGAAGCGGTGCGGATGATCAAATCGGAGACCCGCCGCTTCGTGCGGCAGCAGTATAAGTGGTTCAGGCTGGAAGATGAGACGATAAACTGGATAGAGGTGGATGGGGATCCATACCTGGAGGCGAGGTCATTGGTAACTGCTTTCCTTAAACCCGATTCATTCGTGTAGTGATAGGGTTATCGCTAGCCTATTCTCACCTCATGAGAGGGGGATAACTTTCGTTCTGCGGGGTGGCAGTCTGCAAAAGTGTGCCTTACGTATCTCTAAGTAGACAAAGGTGTTATGTAGGTAAAAGCCCAGTGTAGAGTAGCCTTTGAAAGGAGGAGAGCGATGGATTGGATGGGCGGCATATTGCATTGGCTGCACCTGTTGGGCATCGTGGCCTGGGTGGGAGGCCTCTTCTTCTCGATCCTGGTTATGAACCCCGCTCTGGGGGTAGTTTCACCGCCGGAGAGGGGTAAGTTCATGGGCGCCTTCATGCGGCGCTGGATGCCCTTGGTCTGGGGTGCGGTGGCCCTGACGGGGATCACCGGCATCCTGGAGGCGAGGGGCGGGATCGGTCTAGCGGCTCTCTTCAGTTTTTCCAGCCTCTATACCAATCTGCTCCTCTTGAAGATCGCCCTGGTCACAGTGATGATCATCGTGGGGGCGATAACCAGTTTCGTCCTGGGACCCAGGTTGATGTCTATGGCCGCCCCCGGGCCACCCAGTGGCGGTCCTCCCGCTGGCCCGCGGACAGGCCCGCCTCCAGAGGTAGCCCAGATCCAGAATCAGTTGAACCTCTTGGCCTACACTAACTTCGTACTGGGGATACTGGTGTTATTAGTGATGGGGCTGATAGAGGGAGGATGAGCGTCTTCGCGTAGTGACAAGGTTATTGAGGGCCACTCCGTATTCATTGTTCAAGGGAGTGGCTTCCTCTTTTGTGGAGCGTTGCTGGGATGGGGTGGAGGACCTGAGAAATGGTGGAGACGGATAATAGGCGGGAAGGGGTTTCTTAGTGGGGTGTTCGCGTAGTCATAGCAATATCCCTTTGCACTACTACCTGGGCTATTCTCTCTTCAGCACCAAGACGGCCGCTCCCAAGAGGCCTGCATCATCTCCCAGAGCGGAGGGGACGATTTTCACTCCTTCTTTGATAGAGGGAATGGCTCTGGCTTCCACCGTAGCCCGGATAGGGTCGAAGAGCAGATCACCCGCCTTGCTCACCCCGCCGCCCAAAATGACCAGTTGGGGGTTCAGGATATGGAGGAGGTTGGCGATCCCTAATCCGATGTAGAAGCCGGCCTCTTTGAAGATGGAGTTGGCTAATGGGTCTCCCTCCTGGGCGGCTTGAGCCACCACCTTGGCTGTAACCTTGCTCAGTTCCCCTTCCACCAGCCTGGTGATGGATGTCTCGGTCCCTTTCTCCATCTCCTCCACCGCTCGCCGAGCAATGGCGGGGCCGGAGGCGAGGGCCTCTAGGTGGCCTCGGCCTCCACAGCCGCAAGGAGGCCCCTCCGGTTCCAGGATCATGTGTCCCACCTCTGCGGCGAGCCCCCTGGCTCCCAGGAGGAGCCTTCCCTGAGTGATGATGCCCCCACCTATCCCCGTGCTGATGGTGAGATAGATGAGATCGTTTACCCCCTGGCCAGCGCCGAAGCGGTGCTCCCCCAAGGCCGCTAGGTTGGCGTCGTTATTCAGATAGACGGGCACCTTGAAGGCACGATGGAGGATATCGGCCAGGGGCACCTCACGCCAGCCTGGTAGGTTTGGAGCCTGATGGACGATCCCCTTCCAGGGGTTCAAGGGGCCGGGGGCGGCGATGCTGACGGGCTCGGTACCTCTGGCCACATCTCGGATGCAGGCCGCGATCCGTCCTATGACCGCCTCCGGTCCTTCCTGAGCCAGGGTCTCCCTCTTGGCGCGGGCCAATACCTGGCCCTTTTCATTTATGACCGCCGAGCGGATGTGGGTGCCGCCCAGATCTACGGCCACGACGTTATCCTTCACTTGCCTCGACTCCTCTTCTATGGTACAAGAATAAGAGGTGAAAACGGTCATCTCCGCCTCCCGACGGACAGACCTCCCCCTGGGGTACCCGGGTTGGATGGCGCGGGCCATCCATCAGGGTTGGGTGCGGGTGAAGCCGCCCTGGGGCGGCTGAGAAAAGGTCGTCTCTCTGCAGCCGGAGGATGTGCATACCCTCGTCCTTTGGTCCAAAGATTACTCTAGGCTTCTGGCCAACAGGGGAGGCCTCAGGGAGGCGCTGGCGGTCTACGACCATATTTTTTCTGCCATTTCACCGTCACCGGGCTGGGAGGGAGGCCCCTGGAGCCCGGGGTTCCCCCTTGGAAGGAGGCGATGAAGCAGTTGTCCCCTCTAATCCGGTTCGTGGGCCATCCCCACCGAGTCACCGTCCGCTTCGACCCTATCATCCATTGGAGAGAGGATGGGGTCAGAAGTAATCTTCCCTACGCCGAAGAGATCTTCAAAGAGTGTGTTCGCCCGGGCGTTAAAGATGTGCGGATCTCCTTCACCACGCTATATGGTAAAGTGTTGAAGCGGCTCGGTTGGAGTTGGTACGACCCGCCATTAGAGGAGCGACTCAAAATAGCCGGCACCCTAGTAGATATAGGCCGTTCCCTGGGCCTGACCATCTACGCTTGCAGCGACCAGGCTCTGGAAAGCGTCGGTGCTCTCCCTTCAAGTTGCATCGACGGGCGGCTCTTGGCTGAACTCCACCCCAAGGGGTTGCTCGCTGATACCGAAAAGGACCGGGGGCAACGAAAGGAGTGTGGTTGTACTGTGAGCGTGGAGATAGGATCCTATAGTCAGCGTTGCCCTGGTAGCTGTGTCTGCTGCTATGCTAACCCCTTTATCCCTCGAAGAAAGGCTTCTCCAGGTTGTCGAAATACCAGATCCCTTGATTAGCCAAGTAGTCGTGGGCGTTGTCGAGGAGAGCGAAATGCCTGCTCTCCTCCTCGACCAGGAAGCGGAAGACAGCCTGGGCGGTAGGATCGGACGTTTCGGCGGCCGCTTTCTCGTAGAGCCTGTAGCCGCGGCGCTCGAAATCCATGGCTATCTTCAGAGCGTCGAGGTCGCTGGCGTCTTCAGGGATCAACCTTTCTATCGCCTCCTCCTGAGGGAAGAAGCGCAGAGAGGGGTCAGGCTCTTCCCTTTGAGTGGCCTCGAGGTCAAGCCACCGACCCGTTCCCGTGATAGCACCGTATTCGACCTGGAGGATCTGCAGGTGGCCCTCTTCATCCTGGGCCAGGGAGCGAAACATCCTCTGGCCCAGTTCGTCCTCGGTTCTGTCCACGGCTTCCAGATATAGCGCTCGGCCTTCCAGTTCGTTGCCCATAGCCTGGCGTAGAAAGGATAAAGCGAAATCCATTCCTTCGTTCATCGGCCCTCCTAAATCATTCTCACAGGCGATCAAACGCGCCATCTATTCTAACATAGGGGAGGGGTGGTGGCAAAAAGCCCTCCCTAAAGGGCGAGATATGATATAATGAGATGGAGAGGTAGGGAGATGGGTGAGGTCCGTATTGGCCTTTGTTCTTGGACAGACAAGAGCCTCATCGAAAGCGGGGCCTTCTACCCTCCAGGGGTCGATGATGCCAAGGGCCGCCTACAATATTATGCCCGCGAGTTTCCCCTGGTGGAGGTGGATAGTTCGTACTACGCCCTGCCCTCGGAGAGGAACTCCCGCCTCTGGGTGGAGCGGACTCCTGAGGAGTTCACCTTCAACGTGAAGGCCTATAGCCTCTTCCCCAACCACCCTACCCGCACCTATAGCCTCCCCAAGCAGATATTTGTGGCTCTCCCCCCAGAGGCCCAGGCGAAGGAGGGGATCTACTTCGACGATGTGCCGGGTGAACTGCGCGATGAACTATGGGGTATGTTCGACAGCGCCTTGAGACCCCTCCACGAGGCAGGAAAACTGGGGACGATCCTCTTTCAGTTCCCCCGTTGGTTTTTCCCCGGCCGATAGGGGTTCTCCCATATCTTAGGCTGCCAGAGGAGTCTCCCCTACTACCGACTGGCTATCGAGTTCCGAAATAATGTATGGCTCAACCAGGACAACATAGAGGACACCTTTGGTTTTTTGGAGGCCTACCGTATGACCTTCGTCTGCGTGGATGAACCCCAGGGCTTCCGCTCCAGTTGTCCTCCTCTGGCCACCGTGACTAGCGACATCGCTATAGTGCGCTTTCACGGACGGAATACCGATACTTGGGAGAAGAAGGGGATCACCGCCGCCGAAAGGTTCAACTGGTACTATGAGCGGGAGGAGGTAGACGAATGGGTGCCCAAGATCAGAGAGATGGCCGAGGAGGCGAGGGAAGTCCATCTCATGATCAACACCTGTTACCGTGATCAGAGCGTAGTGAACGCCAGACTGCTCCGGGAGCGACTTTCGAAGGTGGGGTGATCCTCTCTTCTTTTGACTGTTGAGGCGAAGTCCCTTTCCTGCTGAAGGGGCTTTATTGGTGGGAGCGGGGAGGGAGTATGAGGGTAACTAGGCGTGAAGTGTTACTGATGACTATCTTTGGGCTCCTGGGTTGCCAGCCTCCAATGGGAAAAAGGGAGGTGACGCCCTCACCGGTGGAGGAGATACCGCTGCCCACACCTGGCCAGAGAAGTGAGGTATCACTGGAAGAGGCCCTGACCAGGAGGAGGTCGATTCGGGAGTTCACGGAGGAAGGGTTGACTTCACCGGAGATCTCACGGTTGCTCTGGGCGGGCCAGGGGATCACCGACCCTCGAGGTTTCCGCACCGCTCCTTCAGCGGGAGCCCTCTGCCCCTTGGAACTATATGTGGCCACTGGTGAGGGGGTCTATCACTACTTGCCCCAGAGCCATAGGCTGGCTATGCTCTCTCCAGGAGATATGCGTCTGGGGCTCTGGGAGGCGGGGCTCGAACAGGATGCGTTGCGGGAGGCCCCGGCGATCATCGTTATTGCCGCCGTTTATGCCCGCACGGAAGACAAGTACGGCCCCCGGGCTGAGCGGTATGTCCGCCTGGAGGCGGGACATGCGGCCCAAAACATCTTGCTTCAGGCCACCGCCTTAGACCTAGGAGCGGTGCCCATCGGCGCTTTCTACGACCAGAAGGTGCAGGAGGTCCTGGCCTTGCCTCTAGATCATGAGCCCCTCTACCTCATCCCCGTGGGACATCCCAGGTGAGGCGCTCTCGAGGCGAGGGGATATGGAAAAGCCGATCTATCTGATGCCCGTGGGCGCTGTAGACGAAGGGCTCTTGGAGGCTATCGCTAGAGCGGTCGGGAGGACCTTTGACCGCCCTTGTCGAGTAGGAGAGAGGTTAGTGGATCCGGCCTACGCCTATGACCGAAGGCGAAGACAGTATCGGGTGGGGGAGATCCTTTTGCGTCTGCGGGGGCTGGATATGCCCCAAGCTCATCGGCTGCTAGGGCTGGTGGATCAAGACTGTTGTGCGCCGGGGCTCAACTTCGTCTTTGGCCAGGCGATGGCTGGGGGAAGGGATGCGGTGGTAGCTTTGCCCCGTCTCCGTCAAGAGTTCTATGGGCTACCCGAAGATGAGATGCTTTTCCAGGAGCGGGCCATAAAAGAAGCGGTTCACGAGTTGGGGCATACCTATGGCTTGGGCCATTGCCCCAACCCTCGGTGCGTGATGCATTTCTCTAATAGCCTGGCCGACACCGATATCAAAGGGGCCACATTTTGTGAGAGGTGTCGGGCGGAGTTGAATCTGGGGAATTGAGATTTCGCTTCTCGACACGCCCGATGGGATCAAAAGACTTAGACAAAGTCCCTTCCCAACGAAGATGGTTTGCCATGAAATGGAAGGGACTCCTTTCTTTCACTGAAGCCGCTCAACCCTCGGTCGTCCTTTCTCCCTGGAAGTGGGCTATGATGGCGGCTCGCTTGAGGGTGGGACCCCTTCATATATAATTCTCTTCAGAGGCTCTCCCATAACCTCTTGACCCAGGGGGCGACTCTGGCCTTCTCTACTAGGTCACCCCGAGGAAGGTAGGGCTTGATATCGAGAACCGGCGTCCCATCATAAGCGTCCAGGCCTCGCACGCGAAGGCTGTTCCCCTGGCGTTCCAAGAGTTCGACCACAGTGAGGCCCATAGGGTTGGGCTGCACGGGAGCCCGGGTAGCCAGGACCCCCACCAGAGGCATATCCTCCCTCATCTCCGGTCGGATCTTCAAAGGAGAAGGCTCTTCTTTCTTTCGGTGCAGCCAGAAGAGGACGATGATATGGGAGAACTCCTCTATCCCTTCCAGGGCCTCGGAGAACCTCTCCACTATCACCACCTGGGATTCTATCTCCTCCCAGATGACATCCTGGCTGGTGGTGATGCTATTTCTCACCCAGCCTATGGGTTCAAGCACCAGTCTCTTCTGTAACTCCTCTTCCATACTATCGACCACCATAAGCGAAATGGTTGGGCAGAGGAAGTATAGCACAGCCTGTTACCGCTGGGAAGAACGCAAGCCTTGACAAGGGCGATAGAAGGGCGTAGAATCATAATGGGGCAGCTCGGATTAACAAAGTCTGGTTAAACACCTGTTTGGACGGAGTGGAAGGATTGGGCCAGGTTTTGCTGAGCGGCTTTTTCCTTGTGCCTCTTGCTCATCTAGGCTCCTGAGAGGAAGCGGCTTGACTTCAGGTCGGGCCGCTTCCTCTCTTGTTTGACGGGGAGGGTGGCTGGTGGTAATATCGAGATGTAGAAGGAGTACAATGGCCAAGGTTCGGATTCAGAAGTCCGCAGGGGGTGTCATCTATCAGGAGCGTGAAGGTCAGATGTACGTGGCCCTCATCGCCACCAAGGAGCGTCAGCGATGGGGCTTGCCCAAAGGGATAGTGGAGAAGGGGGAAGAGTCCGCTCAGACGGCCCTGCGAGAGGTGGCCGAGGAGACGGGGCTTGAAGGGGAGATCGTGGGGAAGTTGGGTTACATCGAATACTGGTTTCGCAACCCAGAGGACAAGATACTCTACCACAAGTTCGTGGACTTCTATCTCTTGGAATACCGATCTGGGGAGGTGGAGAAGCACGACTGGGAGGTAGAGCAAGCCCGATGGTTCCCCATCGAGGAGGCGATAGAGCGGATTTCGTTCGATAACGAGCGAGATATCCTGAGAAAAGCCAAGGACGAATGGGAGAGAAAGAGAGATGGAGGCCCTATTTCCCGATAGCGTGGTAGTGACTAACGAAAGCAAGATCGTCTTTCTCATCATCGACGGGTTGGGTGGCTTGGCCATGGAGGGGAAGGGGGGCACCGAACTCCAGGTGGCCCGCACTCCCAATTTGGATGACCTGGCCGCTCGTTCCATCTGCGGCCTTTTGGATCCGGTAGTGCCGGGGATAACGCCTGGAAGCGGCCCCGCTCATCTGGCCCTCTTCGGCTATGACCCGGTGAAGTGGAATATCGGGCGGGGGATACTCTCCGCCCTGGGAATCGATTTCTCACTGGAAGAGAACGATGTGGCCGCCCGGGGGAATTTCGCTACCCTCGACGCGGAGGGTAAGATTGTGGATCGGCGAGCGGGCCGCATCAGCACAGAGACGAACCGGGGGCTCTGTACCAAGGTTAGAGAAAGGGTAGACGTCGCTCCCCGAACGGAGTACTATTTTGAACCGGTGAGAGATTATCGGGTGGTCCTCGTTTTGCGAGGGGAAGGTTTGCATGATGATCTCACAGATACCGACCCCCAGGCTTTGGGGGTGGAACCCTTACCCTGTCAAGCCACCGACCCCCGAGCGGAGGAGACGGCGAGATTGGTAAATCGGTTCCTCTCCCAGGCCCAGGAGGTTTTGGCCCAGGAAGAGCGAGCCAATGGTATCCTCTTGCGGGGTTTTGCTAAATACAGGCGATACCCCTCCATGGAAGAGCGGTTTGGCCTGAGATCTGTGGCTATCGCTAACTATCCCATGTATCGGGGGCTAGCGCGGCTGGTGGGGATGGAGTTACATCCGCTCTGTCCAGACATAGAGGGTGAGTTTTTGGCCTTAGAAGAACGGTACGCCGATTTCGATTTCTTCTTCCTGCACGTGAAGAAGACGGATAGTCGGGGGGAGGATGGTGATTTCGATGCCAAGGTGGGAATCTTGGAGGAGGTGGACGCCCTGGTGCCAGAGATTACCAAGTTGAACCCAGATGTCTTGGTGGTGACGGGAGATCACTCCACCCCCTCTAAGTTGCGGATGCATAGTTGGCATCCCCTGCCCGTCCTTTTGCACTCCACCTACGCCCGAGTGGACGAGGTGGAGCGATTCAACGAGATCAGTTGCGCTCGCGGGGGCCTGGGGCGGCAGCCGATGGTCAACCTGATGAGCCTGGCTTTGGCCCATGCTCTGCGGTTGACCAAGTATGGAGCATGAGAGTAAAAGTCCGGCTTTTTGCCGCCTATAGAGAAGCGGTCGGTCGAGGGGAGATGAACCTGGAGGTCGAAGGGGCCTTTTCTCCTCTCGACCTTTGGCGGAGATTGGGAGAGGAGCATCCGCTGCTTCTCGAGTTCGGCCCTTCATTGCTAGTGGCCGTCAACGGGGAGTATGCATCCTTGGATAGGCCCTTGAAGGAGGGAGACGAGGTGGCCTTCATCCCGCCAGTGAGCGGAGGTTCTTTTCGGGTCACCGAGGAGGAGATACGATTACCGGAACTGATAGATGAGGTGAGGAACGAGGAGGCGGGGGCCATCGTCACCTTCTTGGGCACGGTGCGGCGTCATTCGAGAGGGCGGAGGGTGCAACACCTGGAGTACGAGGCCTATCCGGAGATGGCAGAGAAGAAACTGGAGGAGATAGGCCGGGGGATGGAAGAGAGGTGGGGGGTAAGGGCGGCCATCGTGCAGCGGGTAGGGCATCTGGAGGTGGGGGAGGCGAGCGTGGCTATCGCCGTCGCCGCCCCTCATCGAAGGGAGGCGTTCGAGGCGGCGAGATACGCCATCGATAGGCTCAAGGAGATAGCCCCCATCTGGAAGAAGGAGGTCTGGGAGGGGGGCGAGGAGTGGATAGAGGAGTAGGGCAGGTAAGAAACCTGTTCTACTTTCTAATTGCTGGTTACCTCGCTGATCCAAGTGAGGTAATCTTTGTTCCCGGCGGAAACCGGAATAGCGAGGATTTCGGGCACGCTGTAGGGATGATTCTCCTTAATAAGAGATTCGATGCCAGGGTAGTCTCTGGCTTTGGCCTTGGCCAGGCATATCCATTCCCCCGCCTCTTCAATTTTCCCCTCCCACCAATAGAGGCTGGAGATGGGTCCTACGATCTGGACGCAGGCCGCAGCACGCTCTTCGACCAGGACGCGCTGTATCTTCCTCGCTTCTTCCTCTGTGTTTGTGGCGGTGATAACCTGTATATAGTCGGTCATGGTTCTCCTCAATTAGAGTTTTGCCATCTAGGGGAGATCATCTTCACTTCCCCTATCTATGTCTTGATGTGGCACCACGAGATACTCTCGTCGCTCAACGCTCATGATGGGTAAGGGATATTTTGACCGGGTTGGCTAGGAGGTCTTCACCAGCCCCTTCGCCACCTCCACCGCTTCGATGGCGTTTTCGGCGTAGCCGTTGGCGCCGATCTCCTCAGCCCAGGCTGGGGTAACCGCCGCACCTCCTACCATCACCTTTACCCTATCCCGAAGTCTGGCCTCTTTAAGCGCCTCGATGACCGATTTCTGTTCGGGCATAGTGGTGGTCATGAGAGCGGAGAGGAGGAGTAGATCCGGCTTCGATTCTCGCACCTTCTTGATGAAGGTCTCGGCGGCCACATCGGGCCCCAAATCCAGGACATCGAAGCCGTTGGCCACCAGCATGGTGCAGACTAAGCGCTTGCCTATCTCGTGGATGTCGCCTTCCACCGTGCCCGCTATTGCACTGCCCAATCGCGCCCGTTCTTGGTGCCTCCTCTTGAGTTCCGGCTCCAAAACCGCAAGCGCCGCCTGCATCGCCTCCGCTCCCATCACCAACTCTGGGAGGAAGAAATCGCCTTTCTCGAAGAGTTCCCCCACCTTTTGGATGCCCACTCTATAGCCCTTGTCTATCACCTCCAAGGGTGGGACCTCAAGGCGGAGAGCCTCTTGCGCCAGTTCGACGGCTCTTTCCTGTTCGCCGTCGATAACCGCTTGAACCATGCGGGAAAAGAGTTCATCATGGGCCATAATCCCTCCTCTCGACTAGTCAATCATTCGCCTTCTGCACTACAAGCCAGAAGTAGAAACCCTCTTCTTTGGAGAGGGGCACTTTTCCTCCCGATTTGTGGAAAAGTTTCGTGGCTGCCTCCTTTCCACCGAAACGGCTCTGCATCAATGCCGCCTTCTCGGCTAGAGCCACTGCCTTCACCACCCATCGTTTGATATTGGGCTCCTGGATGACCAGTCGCGCTTGAGGAGAGAGAACTCGAAGCAGTTCTCGAGCGGCCTGAGTCTGGTGGCGAAAGTGGTGAAAGGCGTCCACCACCAGGATGCGGCTGAAGCAGTCATCGGCGAAGGGAAGTCTTTCCACCTCGCCTCGCACCGCTGTCAGCCCTTTTCTGGTAGCCTGCCGCACCATCCCTGCCGAGTTATCTAGGATGATTACCCGCACGATCTGATCGCCGAGGGTTTGGGCCACTCGCCCGGTCCCACCACCCACATCTAGAAGCCGACCCGAAATCGGTAAGGCGAGTAGTTCCTGTAGAGGACCAACATCGGGCAGGCCAAAGATACGGTCATAGTAAGGAAGCCATCAGGTCGAAGTGGCCAGTTAGGGGCAATGAGAAACCTCATTTTTCTCGATATTGAGCAGTTTCGCGATCTATCTACGCCTTGGTCATATCCTTTCCCAGCGCCTTCAGCACCCTCTCTACCATCATCGGCTCGGGCACGGCCCCATCAACGAAGTGGGTCTCGTTGATCACCGTGCGGGGCACCCCTTGCACCTGGTATTTGATGGCTAGATGGGGGAACTCCATGGCTTCGATGGCATCGGCCCGGATCTGGTCGCTCTCTAGAGCCATCTTATGCGTCAGGAGGACCGCCCTGGGGATGAACTCCTAGAATGGCGATGGCCGGGATCTTGTCCACCGCGTACTTCTCTGCCACCTCTTTGTCGATGATGAAGTTGTAGATCTCGTCGGTCACCTTGTCGGAGAGGGCAGCCAGTTCCTCGACCATCATCCTGGTATCTTCGCAGTACTCGCATTCGATCTTCTGAGTGAACATCACCAGTTTCACCGGGTTAGCCAAACCCTCGAACTGCTTTTGGACCTCTTCCCTTTTCTTTCTCCTTCAAGATAGGCACCGCGCTCTCCTTTCTAGGCTCTACTATCTAGCCACATGGTTATGCCGATGAGAGCCAAGATGAGATGTAACGTACCTAGGTAGCCGACTATCGCGGCCAGACCCAGGCGGAAAATACCGCTGTCGGCGAGATCGTGGACCTGTTGGGCGAACCTTTCGATATCTTCACCTGTCTTTCGAACCTCCTGAGAGGTACGGCTCAGGTTTTGGCTGGTCTCTTGGAGATCGGGGGGTATTCTCTCCAGTTCTTCTGCCGTCAGTAAGAGCCCTTGGCCAGTGGAGTCGAGGCTTTGGCCTGCTCTCTTCAAGTCGGCTCCTACGGAGGCCAAGGGGTGTTGGTATTCGAAGGTGGCACCGGTTATGACGCGGACTCCGGCCACAACGCTCTCGTTCCATTGAAGGGTTGCGGGAAGGGCTATCTCCTCCAAGAGCCCTCCAGCCCTGCTCACCTCTTCCCCCACCGTCAACAGGTTGTTTCCGCTCTCCTCTAGAGGTTCGCTCGCCTGTTGGGCAAAACCGCCCACAGCGGTGAGTGTTGCGCTTCCGCTTTCCAAGGTATCGGCAGTGGCATAGGCTACGAGAGTGGCGGCCTCGAAGGTCTCTCCCAACTGGTGGAGTTGGATCCGTATCTGGGCGGTGGCTGCTGACCCTCGTCTCCAGGCGAGGATCACGAAAATGATCCCCGCTATCCCATAGATAGTTATGATAAGGGCTACTATTTGCCTCCAGCGAGTCATTTTCCTCCGATCTGCATCCCCTCGATGCGGACAGTAGGGGCTCCGGTAGAGCCGTAGAAGGGCAGAAACCGTAAATCGTCGGCGACAGCGGTGATATTCTTCAAAATCTCCCCCAGGGTGCCAGCCACGGTAACCCCGCTGACCGGTTTTGTCACTTCGCCCTTTTCGATCCAGAGCCCGTTGGCGGCCACTGAGTAGTCGCCGCTTATGGGGTTTATACCTCCGGTATTTAGAGTGCTCTTGATATAGAAGCCAACCTCCACCCCTCTGATGAGTTGTTCTCTCGATAAGGAGGAGGGCTCCAGGTAGAAGTTAGTGGGGGAGACCTTGGGCAGGTGGCGATAGGATCCTCGGGACGCGTTCCCCGTGGATCGAGTTCCATCCTTCTGGGCGGTATAGTGGTCGTAGAGGAGGTGGCCTAGCACCCCGCTCTCCATCACTCGGGTGAGCGAGGTGGGGACGCCTTCTCCGTCGAAGGGGGCGGAGGCGTAGCCTCGCGGCAGGCGGCCGTTATCCACCAGGTTCACCGCCTCCGAGGCTACCTTTTGGCCTAACTTGCCCAGGAGAAAGGAGCGGCCTCTTTGCATAGCCTCCCCGGTGAGGGCTTCTGATATGAAGAAGAGGAGTTCCGTCCCAGCGAAGGGGTCCAAGACCACGGTCGCTCTCTGGGTGCTAAGGGGGTTGCCTCCTAGAAGTTCCAGCGCTCTTTTTACCGCTTCTTGCCCGATAGCGATGGGGTCGAGTTCCCCGTAGAAGTTGGAGAGGCCCACCCCCAAGCCTGCTACTTGGCTCTCCTCGTCGCGGGCTACTGCGCGCAGATAAGTGGCGGCTACCGTTCGCTCATAGGAGTCAGCCAAGCCTCGAGAGTTGGCCAGATATATATGCCAAGCCTCATCTTGATAGGTACAGCGGATGGTGGCCACGATGCGAGGGTCAAGAGAGAGAGCCGCCTCTTCCACCTCCTTGGCCAAGGCGATCTTCTCTTCAGTGGGAACGGTGACCAGTGCAGGGTCGTAAAGGGCCAAGCCCCCCCCTTCTATGGGTTGGGGTTCGGGCAAAGAGCGGTACTCGTCGGGGTCGGCGCTCTCGGCCAGAGCGAGGGCGTCTCTCCAACTCTCTTTGACCCCTTGAGGGCTCAAGTCGGAGGTATAAGCGTAACCCGTACGACCTTCTTTGATGACCCGCACTCCCAGCCCCTTGGGGCTGGCCTGGGATAGTTGTTCCACCTGGCCCTTGTTGACCCGGACCATGGTCGTCTGGCCAGCCATGATAAGCGCCTCGGCCTCGACCCCTTTCCTCGAGACCTGCTCGACTAGCTCCTGGGCCAATCCTAGATAGTCGATCGCTACTCCACCAATCTGCTCGCCGGACATAGGCTACTCTGTGCCTCCCACGATTATCTTAGGGATACGAAGGGTGGGTTGACCCAAGCCCACGGGCACCATTTGTCCCTTTCCGCAGCAGCCGAACCCTTTGTCCATCTCGAAATCGCTCCCTACCATGTCGATCTCGCTTAAGATGGCGGGGCCGTTCCCCACCAGGTTGGCCCCCCGGATGGGGGCGGTGATTTTGCCATCCTCTATGAGATGCCCCTCGGTGATGCTGAAGACGAAATCGCCCTTGGCCACGTCCGCCTGGCCTCCGCCCAACCGTTTGACGTAGAGCCCTCTCTTGACCGAGCCTATTATCTCTTCCGGATCGCTATCGCCGGAAGCGATGAAGGTGTTGGTCATGCGGGGGAGGGGCAGATATCTGAAAGACTCACGGCGTCCGTTCCCCGTGGAGCGTGCTTTCCTTTTCCTGGCCTCTGCCAAGTCCCACATATAGCTCTTGAGAACCCCTTGCTCTATGAGGACGGTGGGCTGAGAGGGGGTTCCGTCGTCGTCGAAGCGAAAAGAGCCCCGTCGAGCCGGAAGAGTGCTGTCGTCTATGAGGGTGATGAGCGAAGAGGCTACTTTCTCACCCACGCGGCCAGCGAAGACGGAGGAGCCTTGATTTATGAAGTCCGCCTCCAGAGCGTGGCCGCAGGCCTCGTGAAATAGGACCCCGCCCCAGGCGTTGCTCATCACCACTGGCATCTCTCCCGCTGGCGCAGGACGAGCATCCAACATCCTCACCCCCGCCTGGGCTAACTCTTGGGCCTCTGCCAAGGGATCGATTCTGTCGAAAACCTCTAAGCCCGACTGAGCCCCGATCCCGGAATGGATGGTTTGGATGACGCCTTTATCCTGAGCCACGACCGCTATCCGTATCTCGACCATCTTCCGGTCGTCCTCCGTCCAGAGCCCCTGGGAGTTATACACCCAGACCTGTTGTCGGTATTCCAGGTAGCCGGTCCGGACCTGACTCACCCGAGGGTCGTAGCCCCGGGCTACTTGATCGATCCGATGGAGGAGTTTGGCCTTTTCTCTCTCGGAGAGGCTATCAAAGGGCTTCTCTATGGGAAACTCTAAGGGGCTTGAAGAGCGGGTGAAATCCAAAACTCGACTTCTATTGGAGCCTTTGGCCGCTGAGGTGGCGGCTCTAGCGGCTCTCAGTAGGCTTTGGGTGACCAGGTCGTCGGTGTAGGCGTAGGCCGCGGTATCTCCGTAGAAGACCCGGATGCCGGCCCCCCGGTCGACTCCACGAAGGGCGCACTCTATCTTGGACTCCTCCAGCGCCAGGCTGAGGGAGGTCCTATCTTCCAGATAGATCTCCGCTAGATCTCCGCCGTTTCGTAGGGCTTCATCGAGTATCCGTCGGACGGTATCTGGATCGAGCATATCGTCCTCCCACTTTAATGCCCATGACACGAGAAGAGATGGCCCCTCTCATCTGGTGCTTCCCATAGGGGTGGCGACGCTATAAACTACCCCTGAGATCACAGAGATAGAGAGGAGAACCACCGCAGGGAGGTCCTTGGCTACCGTTTCTCTAATCCAAGATAGTGGCACTCTGCCTCGCCTGATAGGGTTGGCGGACTACCCAGTCAAAGGGTGGAGGGCTTTCCTAGGGCTTGGGCCATGGCGGCGATGTGGTGCGGCGTGGAGCCGCAGCAGGCGCCGATGATCCTCACCCCCAGTTCGGCGAACCGGAGGGCGTAGTGGGCCATAACCTCCGGAGTGGCGTCATACTGGGTGCGTCCCTGGACGAGACGGGGGAGGCCGGCATTGGGCTGGGCCACGAGAACGGCCTCTGGAGAGGCCTCCTTCATCTCCTCCATCACCTTCTCCACCTCTTGAGGGCCAGTGCCACAGTTGGCCCCTACCGCCTCTACCCCCCAACTATTGAGGGTCTCTGCCGCCTTCTTGGGGCTGACCCCCATTATGGTGTGTAACCTGGTGTCGAAGGTCATGGTGCAGACCAGGGGCAGATCGGTGCTTTCCCGCGCTCCGTTTATGGCCGCTTCCACCTCCTTGAGGTCGGCCATGGTCTCGATGATGAGAAGATCGGCCCCGCCATCGGCTAACCCTTTGGCCTGCTCAGCGAAAGCCTCTCTCGCCTCCTCAAAGGTGAGGGTCCCCAGAGGGGGGAAGAACTCCCCCGTGGGGCCCATGGAGCCAGCCACTAGGACATCGCCTGCCTCTCTGGCTAGTTCCGCTGCCCTATGGTTGAATTCATAGACCTTCTCTTCTAAGCCGTACTTGGCTAGCCTAAACCGATTGGCGCCAAAACTGTTGGTCAGGATCATCTCCGAGCCGGCGGTGATATACCCCCGATGGACGGCCAGGACTTTCTCCGGATGGGTGAGGTTCCACTCCTCAGGAGCATGCCTCCCTTGCAACCCTGCGGCCTGGAGTATGGTCCCCATGGCCCCGTCGCCCAGGATTATCTCACCAGCAGCCAACCGATCTAGAAACCCCATTCTTCTCCCTGTGCCCTCTGCTCTTTCCGCCAGCGATTATACCATGCTCAGGGTTCCGCTACAAGAGGAGCCTTTGTCAACTTATTGCTCCCTAATGCCGAATGACATATAATGGGTCCAAAATGGCCGAGGAGGTTCCCTATGCCACCGGAAGTTATCACCGCTGATTTCTTCACCAACCAGCATCGGGTCAGGGGTCGGATTTTCACCAGCGACCGACGGCTCAGCGATGTCCTCAACGACCAGTTATATTCCTCCCTGGAACTCTCGGAGGTGGAAGTAGCGAGGATCATCGAACCGGAAAAAGTGGTCTATAGTTATCCCTCTGTGATCCTTATGAAGGAGGCCATTGTCTTCGCCCTGCTCACCGGAGCAAGGGACAATGGCACGGAAAGTCGTATCTCCAAATATGTGGAAAAGAAGCCATACGATGTGCTCCTCACCCTCCCACCCTATGAGGTCTCGGGGAGGTTGTATCTGCGAGGCACTGGCGATCTCCACACCCTTATGATCAGGGAGGCGGGCCATTTTGTACCCCTGACCCAGGCTCAGGTGGTCTTCACCCTCTACCCGAAGCTGACATTCTCTGGGGATGTGGCCATCGTGAACAAGCGGCTCATGGAGGTGATGGGAGCGCTGGAGACCCCGGATACGATCCTCTGACGGAAGAACTGGTGCTGGCTGAAGTTACCTTCCCTGGCCCCGGCCCTTGGCCTGTCACGCGCCAGGACAGGCTGTAATCGCCGGGACAGGCTGGCACCAGGACTGACTCAAGACGGGCCGACCGATATCGAGCGGCCTTTTTGGTGTAGCCAAAACGGGGAAATGGTGTTAAGATAAGAGGGAGTGATAGCAGCGTTGGCAAAGGGCAACTTCTATGTCCACCCCCATGCGGAAGCAGTATCTAGAGATCAAGAAGCGATACCCCGACGCTATCGTCTTCTTCCGGCTGGGCGACTTCTACGAGACCTTCGACGAGGACGCAAAGTTGGTCTCTCAGATATGCGATATCGTTCTCACCTCCCGGCCGGTCTCTAAGGGTAAGCGGGTGCCTATGGCTGGGGTGCCCCACCACGCCGCCGATGGGTACATCGCCAAACTCATCGGGGCCGGGCACAAGGTGGCCATCGTGGAACAGGTGTCGGACGAGCCCCAGCAGGGGCTGATGCTCCGCGATGTGGTGCGGGTAGTTACTCCGGGGACGGTGGTGGAGCCCACGCTTTTGGAGGAGAAGCGAAACAACTATCTGGCCGCCTTGGTATTTGAGACTGGCCCAGATATGCTGGCCCGAGGAGGGGAGGCGGCGGGGATAGCCTATGTTGACATAACGACGGGAGAGTTCGCCACTACGCAACTGGACCGGGACGAGGTGCGAAAAGAGGTGGAGGAAGAACTCTGCCGCTTGCAGCCTGCGGAGTGCCTAGTGGAAGAGGGTGAGGGGTTTAGGCCCTCGGTGGAGGGGGTTCATTTCACCCCCTATGAGTCCTGGCGCTTCGAGGTGGAACGGGCTCGGCAGGCGCTCCTGGCGGGGTTTGGAGCTTCGTCCTTGGAGGGGTATGGGTGCCAGGGTTTGCCCTTGGCCATAAGCGCCGCCGGGGCTATCGTCCAGTACCTGGAGGAGACGCAAAAGGCGGCCCTGGAACAATTAGACGGCCTGAGGACCTACTCCACTGAGGCTTTCATGACCCTCGATTCCGCCACACGGCGGAACTTGGAACTCACCCAAACCATCCGCACTCGCTCCGTCCAAGGCTCTCTTCTGGGGGTTCTAGACCATAGGGTCACCTCTATGGGGGGACGGCTCCTCCGCCGTTGGCTGAGCCAGCCGCTTCTCGAGATAGAGAAGTTGAATCGGCGTTTGGATACCGTGGAGGCCCTCCACAGCCAGGGGGCGCTGCGGGCGGAACTCCTCTCCCTTCTCAAGGGGGTTAGGGACCTAGAGCGGCTGAAAGGGAGGGTGGTGCAGGGGATAGCGGGGCCCAGGGATCTATTAGCGGTTCGGATGACTCTAGAGGTGGTGCCCCAAATCAAAGAGACCCTCGCTCAGTTCTCCGTCCCTCCCCACCATCCTTTGCTAGAACTGGCGCTAGATCCCTGCTCAGAGGTGGCGGAACTGATCGCCAAGGCGATCGCCGAGGACGTCCCGGCCAGATTAGGCGCTCCAGGGGTGATCGCTCCGGGCTTCTCTCCAGAGTTAGATAACCTCTTGGCCGCGGCCAAGGAGGCCAAAGAGTGGGTGGCTAGTCTAGAGCGGAGAGAGCGGGAGAGGACGGGGGTTAGGTCGCTTAAGGTGGGTTATAACAAGGTCTTCGGCTACTACATCGAGGTGACGAAAGCCAACCTAGATAAGGTGCCGGAGGAGTATATCCGCAAGCAGACCTTGGCTGGCGCGGAGCGGTTCATCACCCCGGAACTGAAGGAATACGAAACCCTTATCTTAAACGCCCAGGAGAGGAGTGCGGAACTGGAGGCCCAGGTCTTCCGTCAGGTTTGTCAGGAGGTGGCGCTATACGCTCCTCGGCTCCTTTCCACCGCCCGGGCCTTGGCTCGTCTTGACGTCTGCGTTGCCTTAGCGGAGGTGGCGGCGCGCAACAACTACGTTCGCCCTCTGCTCACCGAGGAGAAGGAGATAGATATCATCGCTGGGCGTCATCCGGTGGTGGAGTTGACCCAGAGGGAGGAGCCTTTCGTCCCTAACGACGCCCATCTCACCGGCGAGGAGCAGATCATCGTCCTCACGGGACCCAACATGGCCGGGAAATCCACTTATCTCCGCCAGGTAGCCCTCATCGTGCTCCTGGCCCAGATGGGCTCGTTTGTCCCCGCCGATGAGACCAGGATCGGCTTGGTGGACAGGATATTCACCCGTATCGGCGCTCAAGACGAGATCAGTGCTGGCCAGAGCACCTTCATGGTGGAGATGCTGGAGACGGCCAATATCCTCCACCACGCCACTGATAGGAGCCTGCTTATCCTAGATGAGATAGGGCGAGGGACGAGCACCTATGACGGCATATCCATCGCCTGGGCGGTGGTAGAATACGTCCATAACCACCCCCGCCTCAGGGCGAAGACGCTCTACGCTACCCACTATCACGAGTTGACGGAACTGGCCCAGTTTCTTCCCCGGGTACGCAACTACAACGTAGCCGTGGCTGAAGAAGGAGACCAAGTTATCTTCTTGCGCCGAGTTGTCCCCGGGGGGATGGACAAAAGTTACGGTCTCCACGTGGCTCAGTTGGCTGGCCTCCCCGAGGCGGTGATCCATCGGGCCCAGGAGATACTGGAGGAGTTGGAGAAGGGGGCTCGCTCCCCGATGAGAGCGCCGAAGGCAAGACAACTTCCCCTCTTGTCCCTGGAACACCCCCTCCTGGAAGAATTGAAGGATTTGGATGTGGATTCCCTCTCGCCCTTGGAAGCGTTGAACAGGCTCTACGAGTGGCGGGAACGCGTCAAGGGGGAGCCCGACAAGGCAGAGTAGTTTTTAGGGTTTTAAGGAAGTATTGCTTTAATGCAAGAAGCGTGCTATAATAGCACACAATCTAAGGCCCATCTCAAAGGAGGAGACAGATGAGTACGCAGGGGAAGTGGGTCATCGGTATTGTGTCTATCGTCGTGGTCTTTGCCCTGCTAGCCTGTGGCATCTTCTTTGGCTGGCGCTACTTCTTCCCTGGGAAGCCCTCAGTGGTGATTGCCGCTCCGCCGAGCAACTACCAGGCACTAGAGGGTGAAGAGGTAATGGTGGAGGCCCGGGCCACCGGGCGCTCTATCGTGAGGGTGGAGTTATGGGTGGATGATGGGCTGATGGACAGCGCTAGCAGCCCCAGCCCCCAGGACGCCTTCAGCGCCGCGCTGACATGGCAGGCCTCCGGGGTCGGCCCCCACACGGTGGAGGTGAGGGCCTACGATGCCAGGGGCCAAGCGAGCGAGCCAGCGGCCATCGTCCTCCTAGTGGCCACGGAATTGGCCGAGGTAACGCCCACGGTTACCGTGGGGCCCTCTTTCGAGACGCCGACGCCTACGCCGACGCCTACGCCTACGCCAACCCCTCCACCGGGAGCCACTGCAACGCCCACCAGCCCTGCTCCCACCGCTACGCCCACCTTAGCGCCCCCGGTGATAGATTCCTTCACCCTCGATGATAGCACCATCACCGATGGTGAGACCACCTGGCTGAGGTGGGAGTTCCATAACGCTACGGAGAGCCGTCTAGAAAGAGACGGTGTGGAGATTCAAACCGATTTGCCCTCTCCGGGCGACAGGTCGGTGAACCCCCATGTCACTCGGACTTTCAAGTTGGTGGTGTCCAATGCTGCGGGGAGTGCGGAGGCTTCGGTGACCTTGACGGTGACGCCTGCGGGGCCGCCGGTGATTGAGTCCTTCACCGCCAGCCCTGATATCATCAACGCGGGGGACAGTTCTACCCTCAGTTGGGGTTTGGTGACCAACGCCACTAGCGTGGAGATAGACCAGGGCATAGGCGGGGTGGGGACGCCAGACTCAACAGTGGTCTCACCGGCCACCACCACCACGTACACCATGACCGCCGTTGGGCCGGGAGGTACGACTACAGCCTCGGTCACGGTGACCGTCACCCCGGCGGGGCCAACAACGGTGACGCGCAAGCCCCTTGGCGGTAATGAAAGCGGTACCGTTTATGAGCCTGCGAGTGGCATTGGCGTCTTATACACCCATAGCATAGCGGGTGACACAGCGACTAACTGGCATGCGCGGGGCTACATGAGTTTTGACATCAGTGACCTTAGCGGGGTTAGTGTGGTGAGCGCAGGACTAGACTTGACTGGATGCCCAGTGACTGGCAATCCCTGGCCCCCGAGTAGCCTGGCTGGCATATGGGTGGGTGAGTTACAGTACTCCCTTCCCTTGGACCAAGCAGACTACAATGTCATGGGCACCGGCATAGTCAAGCTTACCTCGGCTCCCGGAAGCACAATCGATGTCACTTCTTTCGTTCAGACTCGGGTGAATCAGGCCAAGGCTCGCTTTCAGATACGATTGCACCCTGCTGGGCCAACTGATAGCGATAGTAACGTTGATTGGATAAACTGCCATCTTAGCGTTCCCGCATTGGCCATAACCTATCAGCCCTAGGGGCGATGATCCGTGCTCTTTAGAAGGCCCACCTATTCTCGGGTGGGCCTTGTCTTTTGCGCTCTTCGCTCGTGGTGGGTTTCAACATTCTTATGTGCTGTCGAAATGTACCTTCCGAGGGCCAGGGGCATCAACGCGCCAGACGGCAGGCTGCCACCATGAGAATCGTGACTCGCGGGGAAGCATTAATTGGACCATTTGGACCCGATTATATGAAAATGGTATAATTAAATAGGCGCAACGCCGTGATCAAGGAGGGAGTTAGGTGCATGCCATAGTGGCCATCAAGCAGGTTCCAGACACAACCAACGTGCGGATAGATCCAGAGACGGGCAACCTGATCCGCGAAGGGGTGCCGGCCATCATGAACCCTTATGACGCCCATGCCCTGGAGGCTGCGGTTCGCCTCAAAGAAGAGCATGGCGGCAAAGTAACGGTTCTGAGCATGGGCCCTCCGAAAGCGCGAGAGGTTATTGCCGAGGCGGTGGAGCAAGGCGCCGATGGGGGGATACTGATAACCGACCGCAGATTCGCCGGGGCGGATACCTTGGCCACATCCTTCGTTCTGGCTACGGTCATAGAGGCCATAGACAAGCAAGAGCCGGTTGATCTCTTGTTCTTTGGGAAGCAGGCCATCGATGGCGATACAGCCCAAGTGGGGCCTGGAGTGGCAACCCGACTGGGGGTCCCACTGATCACCTATGCTGTGTCCATAGAAGAGTTCGACCCGGAGGCACGTCTGGCGGTGGTCCATCGCCGAACAGAGAGGGGCATAGAGGTACTGAAAACGACCTTGCCAGCCCTCCTTACCGTGGAGAAGGAGATAGCGCCAGTGAGGTTCGCCCCCCTTCCCAGTCTGATCCGGGCCGCGACCTACGAGCCAGAAGTTTGGACCAGCGAGAGCCCGATCCCCTTCGACCGAGATACGATTGGACTTCGAGGCTCGCCCACCGTGGTGGCGAAAGCCTATACACCGTCGCCAAAAGAGCCTGGGGAGCGCATAGTGGTAGCCGATAAAGGCCTAGGCGAGGCTGTGGCTTATGCCTTTGAACGGATCGCCTCTTATGTGGTTGAGGCCCAGGGAGGCGATAAATGAACTCTCCTCAAAGGATATGGGTGTTCATCGAGCAAGAGCATGGGGTAGCCCATCCCGTCTCCTGGGAACTGATAGGGGCCGCGAGTCGTCTGGCTCAAGAGTTGGGTGATGGTGTCGTAGAGGGGGTGCTATTGGGCAAGCGAGTGGAACCGATAGCTCACGAAGCCTTCCTATACGGAGCCCAGCGCGTCTATATGATCGAGGATCCGGCCCTGGCTGACTATCGTAACCAACCCTATGCTCATGGTGCGGTATCGCTGGCCCGGAAGTATCATCCTGAGATCTTTCTGGTAGGCGCTACCACCCTAGGTCGCGATCTGGCTGGCGCCATCGCCACCTCTCTCCAGACCGGCTTAACCGCGGACTGTACGGAGTTGACCATCGATCCGGAGAAGAAGATATTGGCTGCAACTCGTCCGGCCTTCGGTGGCAACCTGATGGCCACCATACTTTGCCGCACACACAGGCCGCAGATGGCCACCGTTCGTCCTCGAGTCTTACCCACCCCAGAACCCGAGTCAACCGCTAGGGGCGAGATAGTGCGAGAACCCTTGGGCCTGAGTGAAGAGGAGGTGCCGGTCAAACTATTGCGCTTAATCTCCCCTAAGGAAGGTCCTCGAGTAGCCATCGAGTACGCCGATGTAGTCGTCGCTGGAGGGCGGGGCTTGGGAGGCCCAGAGGGGTTTACCCTTCTAGGGGAACTGGCGGACGTAGTAGGTGGAGTAGTTGGTGCTTCGCGGCCCCCGGTGGATGCTGGATGGATCGGCTACGAACGCCAGGTAGGTCAAACGGGGAAAACGGTGCGTCCCAGGCTCTACATCGCGGCGGGCATCTCTGGAGCTGTGCAACACCAGGCGGGGATGGCGGGCTCGGATTTCGTTTTGGCTATTAACAGCGACCCAGAGGCTCCTATATTCGAGGTCGCTGACCTGGGCCTAGTGGGCGATATTTATGAAGTGATCTCGGAGTTGATCGCTCAGATTAAGGCGGCAAAGAAGCGGGAAGGAGCAAGCGATGGCTAAATTCACTTACGATGCGGTGGTTGTCGGAGCAGGGCCGGCGGGCGTATCTGCGGGCTTAACCATGGCTCGCCAGGGGTTAAAGGTGATCATCATCGAACGGGGTCGATTCGCGGGGGCCAAGAACCTCTCTGGGGGCACCCTTTATACCCATGCCCTTCTGGAGCTCTTGCCCGACCTGTGGGATCGGGACCCACCATTGGAACGGCCAGTGACCGAGCATGGCTTCTGGTTCCTCTCCAAGGGTGCGGTGACGCGACTCACTCATCGTAGCGAACAGTTGGCCCCGGTTTCCTACACCGTGTTAAGGGCTCGATTCGACCGCTGGTTCGCTGAGCAAGCAATGGAAGTGGGGGCCTTGCTCATCGGCAAGACAACGGTGACAGATTTCCTGCGCGGTGGAAGGGGAGAAGTAGTAGGTATAACCACTGATCGGCCGGAAGGAGATCTATACGCGCCTATAGTGATCGTTGCCGAAGGGGTCAACAACCTCTTAACTCAGAAGTTGGGGTTGGCCAAAGCCGACCTGTGGCCCGAATATGTGGCCTTGGGAGTCAAGGAGGTGATCGGCCTATCCGAGGAAGAGGTCGAGAAGCGGTTTGGACTCTGGGGGTCGGAGGAGGGTTTGGCTGTCCAGATCTTCGGGGACGCAACTATAGGCCTGCCTGGTGCTGCTTTCCTCTACACCAATCGTAAGAGCGTCTCTCTGGGTGTAGCCGTCATATTGGAAGACCTGGTTCTTCACCAACTGCGCCCCTATGAGGTCTTGGAGCGCTTCAAGAACCATCGGCTCATGCACCCCTATCTGCAAGGCGGTAAGTCTCTGGAGTACGGCGCTCATCTTATCCCTGAATGGGGTTATGACCACCTGCCCGCCTTGGTCGGTGATGGGGTGTTGGTGGCTGGAGATGCGGCTGGCTTCGTGGTCTCCCTCCAGGGGGGAAGCAATATGGCCATGATCTCGGGCAAATTGGCCGGGGAGGTAGCGGTGGAAGCCCACCGCCAGGGCGGCTTCTCCGCCGAGTTTCTGGCACAATACCGCCATAGACTAGAGAAGAGTTTCATCCTTCAGGACCTGAAGAAGTTTCGGCGTCTCACCGATTTCCTAAACGAGAACCCCCGTTTCGTTACCATATATACCGATTTCCTAAACGAGGCTCTGGGGCGTTATCTAGCCGGTCCTGGTATGCCCATGCGGGGGGTGCAGCGGGATATCATCAGGGCTTTGCATAAACGGCGTTCCTGGCCAGGGGTGACGCGGGACCTACTTAATTTCGCGAGGGTGATGTTGGTATGAAAAAGAAAGAGTTGATGCGGGAAGTGATTGCCGAGGAAAAGGCCAAACTGCCGCGGGTTGACATCGATGACCGATTGGTGCTGTTGAAATACTACCTGGACGAAGAAGAGGCCCATCTGTGGATCGAGGACCCTGAGGTGTGCCACAGATGTCCCTATCAACCCTGCTTGTACTTTTGCCCCACGGGGGTCTATCGCCTAGACGGTCAAGGCGATGTCATGGTGGGCTACGAGGCCTGTGTCGAGTGTGGCGCTTGCCGGGTGGGGTGTCCTTTTGGCAACATCGGGTGGAAGTGGCCCCGGGGGGGCTATGGGGTGGCTTACAAGTTCGGTTAGAAAGAGACGCCCGATCGGGAGGTGAAGGAACTCCGGCCGCAGTGACAACAGTTACGGGCCTCGGCGGCGAGTGGCGATGGTAACATCCGTGCCACGGAAATCCTGAGCGCAGTGAAGGGTCCCCGCCCAGGCTAGGGAGGCCATAAAGGATTCCCGTACTAGCCCCAGTTGACGGCGTCGGTGGGATATGCTACGATGCAATCAAGGGAGGAGCCATGAAGACCGATGGGTATTTGCGGTGGCATCTCTGGCTGATTGTCGGTTTTTTGATTGTGGCAGCGTTGGCTTGCACCCTCCCCTGGTCCAGGAGGGAGGCTGGGCCTAGTGTGGCCATCGATAGCCCTGCCAGTGGCACGACGGTGCAGGTAGGGCAAGAGGTCACCATACAGTCCACCTCCACCGATGCGCGGGGAGTAACCAAGGTGGAACTTTGGGTGGACGAGGCTCTCGTCCACACCGATTCCAGCCCTGTGGCCAAGGGCCAGATGCCCTTCTCTGTCTTGCAGTCTTGGACCCCCCTCAGTTCGGGGGAGTACACTATAATGGTGAAAGCCTATAATGCGGCGGGCCAGGTGGGCGAGTCGGAAGCGATAACCTTGAGCGCGGTGGAAGTCATCGGCGAAGCGAGCCCTACGCCATCTTTGGAGGCCACGGAGTCGGCTACCCCAGTGGTGGCCAGCTCCACGCCCACATCTGTTCCCACCCCCACCTCTACATCCACAGCTACCGGGGTCACTCCCACGCCCACGGATACGGCCACTCCCACCTCGACCCCTACGGCGACGCCACCCGCTGGCCCCTGCCTGCCGACCTCTGTGACTACCATAAGCGTGGGAGCGCATCCCAAGGGGGTGGCCGCGGGAGCGAATAGGGTTTATGTGGGGCTTCATGATGTGCCCCAGGTGAAGGTGATCGACCGGGCGAGCAACACGGTGGTGGCTACCTGGGACAGCGGGGCTACCGTGGGGCTGCGGTACGCCAACGGGGTGGTGCTCACGCGAAGGCGCGTTTATGTGGCCAACCGGGGTGAGGGTAGTGTCTCGGTTGTCAATATCGACGACCCCACTGACGTGAAGATCATATCTGTGGGGAGCCGGCCTTTCGGGGTGGCGGCGGGGACAGATTATGTTTTTGTGGCGAATTTCGATTCCGATAGCGTGACTATCATCAATAGCAACACCCTGGCGACTAACACGGTGAGTGTGCCCGGCAAGCCAACTATGTTAGCCACCTTAGGAAACAACGCCTATGTGGCCAGTTGGTCGGGCGGGGTCTATAAAGTGGGAAGCGATGGATCGGTCGCTCAAGTTGTTTCTCCTGACCAGGGCCAGTTCTTCAGCGTGGCCGCCAATCCCGCGACTGCCAGGGTCTATATCAGCGATCAATCTGATAATAGCGTTGTGGTGCTCGATACCAACACCAATACTATTGTGGCTACCATTTCTATGCCTGCCACGCCCCATGCTCTGGCGGTCAACTCTCGCAACAATCGGATCTACATCGTTGCTGCGGCAGAGAACAAACTCTACGTCCTGGATGGGGATACCAATCAACTGGTGGACAGCGTGGCCATCGGCCCGCAAGGTCTACCCTGGGGAGGCGAGGGCATTACACTCTACGGAGATCGCATTTATGTGACCGATTACGAGGAAAACACGGTCACCGTCCTTGGCGATTCAGCCTGTGATTAGCGGTTTGTCCTTTCCCGCAGGAGAGACGCCCGAACTTTTCAGTCTCTGTCGCTATTTGCCGGGCACCAATTTTACGAATCTTCTCTTGCCAACCTGGAGGATGCTCTCGCGCTCGATAGTGACCGTATGATTCACGTCCTCTAGCCGCTTTCCATCTAGCCGCACCCCCCCTTGCTGGATGAGGCGGCGGGCTTGGCTTTTGCTGGAAGCGAGCCTGGTCTCGACTAGGAGTTCAACGATAGGGTAGGGCCTCGCTCCTTCGACTCTATGCCCTGGGATCTCGGAAGGTAGTTCCCTCTCCCGGAAGATGCGGATGAACTCTCTTTCTGCCTCTTGCGCCGCTTGAGCGCCGTGGAATTGGGTGACGATCTCCCGACCCAAGCTCATCTTCAGGTCGCGGGGGTTGACCGTTCGCTCCTCCAAGGCGCGGGACATCTCCTCTATCTCCCCATCGGGGAGGTCGGTGGTGAGGGTGAAGTAGGTGATGAGCATCTCGTCGGTGATGGACATGACCTTGCCGTACATCTTGTCAGGCGGGTCGACGAAGTTGATGGTATTGTCGAAGGTCTTGCCCATCTTGCGCCCATCGGTGCCTGGCAAAAGCGGCACGAGGAAAACATCTTGGGGCGGCTGCCCCATCATCTTTAGGAGTTCGCGGCCGGCCAGGTTGTTGAACTTCTGGTCCGTGCCCCCGAACTCCACATCTGCTTCGATGGCCACCGAATCGTAGGCCTGAAGGAGGGGGTACATCAACTCCATGATGGTCAGAGGGAGCCCCTCCTTGTACCGCTTGCGGAAGGTCTCATGGGCCATCAGTTGCCCCAGGGTGAAGCGGCTGGCTAGGTTGAAGACATCGGCCAGGGTAAACCCCTCGTACCACTCGCTCTGCCAACGCACCTCCGTGCCTTCCTGGTCCACGATCGTGAAGAACTGCTCCATGTAGGTCTGGGCGTTGGCCTTGACCTCCTTCGGGGTGAGCAGGGCGCGGGTCTCGTCCCTGCCGCTGGGGTCGCCGATCTGGCCCGTCCAATCGCCTACTACCAGGACCACCTGGTGGCCCAGGTCTTGGAGTTGGCGGAGTTTGCGCAACACCACCCCGTGGCCGATATGCAAGTCGGGCCTGGAGGGGTCGAAGCCTAACTTCAGGCGGAGTTCCCGCCCCGAGGCCAGTTTCTCTCGAAACTCCTCCTCGACAATGATCTCGGCCACGCCTCTGGTTAGGATGTGCTCTAGGTCTGGCCTCTTTTGGCTCATGGCAATCCTCGCTACAGAAAAGGCCTGGCGCAAGTATATCACAGGCTAGGAGAGAGGGCAATGTAGACAAAGCCCCGCTCCCGCAACGAGGACTTCGTGAACAAGTCTGGTTGCAGGGGGTTTGCCTTTGGAGTAGAATTGCCAAGCGGCGAGAGGCGGCAATTTGAACGGCAAGGAGAAAGGTCAGAGGGTGCGCTATTTGGCTTGGAAGTGCATGGTTGTGGTCTCGCTTCTTCTCCTAGTCCTGGCCGCTTGTAGTGTCCCCAAGAATGTCACCATCGAGGTAGATGGTAAGAGTCAAGTGGTAGAGACGGAAGCGGAGAGGGTGCGCCAGGTGCTGAGTGAGGTCGAGGTGGCCTTGGGAGACCTAGACAAGGTGGAGCCTGACCTCTGGGAGAGCGTACAAGAGGGCCTGGAGATCCGCGTGATCCGGGTGCAGGAGGAGAGGGAGGTCGAGGTTCAAAAGATCCCCTTCGAGAGGCGGGTGATAAAGGATGAAACCTTGGAGGTAGGGGAGAGCCGACTAGTGCAGGAGGGGGCAGAGGGAGAGGAGGAGGTCGTATATCTTGTAACCTCTGAGGATGGCGAGGAGGTGACTCGGAAGGTGGTGGCTAAGAGGGTCGTCCTGGAGCCGGTGCCTGAGGTGAAACTGGTGGGGGCCAAGGGGCTTCTTCCCTCCATCCCCGTCAGCGGCACCATCGCCTACATCTCCTACGGGAACGCTTGGCTGATGCGCCATGAGAGCGGGCAGAAGCGACCGTTGACGGTGAGTGGCGACTTGGATGGGCGGGTCTTCGCCCTCTCTCCCGATGGAACTAGGCTTCTCTTCCCCCGCACTATTGGATCGGCCTTGAACAGCCTGTGGATGGTGAGCACGGTGGTGGTGGGCGATGAGCCGCGGCCGTTGGGGATCGAAGGGGTGCGATACGCTGAGTGGTCTTCCGACGGTAATAAGATCGCCTACTCCACCGCCGAAAAGACGGAAGGCGCTCCGGGTTGGAAAGCCAGGAATGATCTCTGGATCGCCTCACTAGAAGGCGAGAAAGAGGAGGTGCTGCCTCCTTCCTCGGGAGGGATCTATGGCTGGTGGGGGACGAACTTCGCCTGGTCTCCCAAGGGGAGCCTCTTCGCCTATGCCGATGCCGACGAGGTGGGAGTGATCGATGCCTCTACCGGAGATCGTTCGCTCCTCCTTTCCTTCGCTCCCTACTATACCTACGCCGAATGGGTTTGGGTTCCCACCCTCTCCTGGTCGCCCGATAGTCTCTTCTTGGTCACCACGGCTCACCATATCTCAGATGAAGATAGGTTCGATCTTTGGGTCTTAGGGGTGGATGGGAAGGTGCAAGTCAGGCTGGTTCCGGAGGTGGGGATCTGGACGTCGTCCCGTTGGTCCTCGGGCGGTTATATCCTATTCGGTCAGGCGGAGAGCCCTGACCTTTCTCAGGAGAGCAGATACCTCCTCCATGCCGTGGACCGAGATGGCAGCAATGAAGAGAGGCTGTTCCCGCCTGAAGGCGACGAGGGGTTGGTGGTGGAGGAACTGGTCCCCTGGGTTTGGTCGCCTTGGGGCGGGGAAATAATCGTGGTGAAGGAAGGAAACCTTCACCTTCTCGACCTTGAGAGCGGCTCCTGGAAGCAGTTAACCGTCGACGGTGGAGCCAGCCAGCCTCGCTGGGCAAGGCAGTAGAATTATGGAGGTTAGACGAAGCCAACCGCTTTTGATTCTCGTGGGAGTCATCTTCTACCTCGCTTGCCTCGCTTTTTTGGGTTGGCTGGGCTTGAAGGTGATCGGTTCCCATCGTTATCTCCATCAGGGGGTCATCTATGGCGAGCCCCCGAATGTACCGCTGGCCTCCCTTTACCCCCTGGGGGTAAACGCTTCTTTAGAGCGGTATGAGACGGAGGAAGGTTTGCGCCGGGTGCTGAAGTATGCCCGTGATGGTGGCTTCCTCTGGATCAGGCAGCGTTTCCCTTGGGCTCAGATTGAGCCGGAACGGGGGGTCTATTCCTGGGAGAAGTGGGACAGGATCGTGGCGCTGGCCGAGGAGTATGGGCTCACTCTCATCGCCGTTCTCGATACCTCGCCTCCCTGGGCTCGGACGGCCATGGATGGGGATAACCTCTACGCTCCGCCGCGCGATTTCGCCGACTATGAGGGTTTCGTTCGCGATTTTGCGGGCCGTTATGAAGAGGGCATCGATTTCTACGAGATCTGGGACGGGCCCAACATCTACCCCCATTGGGGGGAACGGTACGTGCAACCTATAGGCTATGTACATCTCTTGCAGGGGGCTTATGGGGCCATCAAGGAGGCCGATCCTGACGCTTTCGTCCTCTCCGCCGGGCTGGCACCCAACGTGGAGCAGGGAGGCCGCAACATGAGCGATCTCCTCTTCCTCCAGGAGATGTACGAGGCGGGAGCCAAGGGGTATTTCGACATCTTGGCTATCAAGCCTTACGGCTTTTGGAGCGGGCCCGAGGATCGAAGCCTGCGTCCCGAGGTGACCAATTTCTCTCGGGCAGTGCTCTTGCGGCAGGTGATGCTCCGCAATGGGGATAATAAGGCGGTTTGGGCGGTGGAGTTCGGTTGGAACTCGCTTCCTCTCGACTGGGCAGGGTCGCCTCCTCCTTGGGGTAGTGACACCGAAGAGGTGCAGGCCAGGCGAACGGTGGAGGCGATAGAGCGGGCTCTGGATGAGTGGCCTTGGCTGGGGGTGCTCGCCCTAGAGCATCTGCAGCCCTATGCTCCCTCGGATGATCCTGTGGACGGGTTCGCCCTCCTCGATGAGGGTTTCTCCCCTCGTCTCACTTACCAAGCGGTGGCCAGGTGGGGGGAGGGAGGGGTGCCTGCTCACCCTGGGCGTTACCCGGCGGACAGTTGGGCAGCCCGGTATGAGGGGGAGTGGAGGAGAGACGCCCTTTCTATCATCGAAGGGCCGGGGAGCCTAGAGCTCTCTTTTGTGGGCACCGGCTTAGATCTACTCCTCACGGATCCTTTCGATGCCCATCAGGTAACCATCGATGGCCGAGAAGTTGAGTTCATAAGCCGCAAAAGGGGCGTGATGGAGCTCCCGTGGGGGGAGAAAGGGACAGACTACTTCCGGATGGTCAGTTATCAAGAGGTGACCTTAGCGCGTGGGCTTTCCGACGGGGTCCATACTCTGCGGTTGGTCACAGAGGGAGACGGGGGGATCATCGGCTTCATCGTGCGGCGCGATGCCGACTTCAAGGCCTACTATCTCTCTCTCGCCCTTTTGGCGGGGGTGGCCACAATGGTCTCTTGGCGGTTGGGCAGGCTTCTCTTGCTGGAGCCTTCTCAGCGAACCTGGCGAAGGCTGGCTAATCTATACCTTGGTCTCGCGGAGTGGCAACAGATGGGGCTTTTGGCCTTGGCCCTGGGGGTCTATCAGTTCTCCCCCTGGACGCTTCCTAGCCTGGTGGCCTTGGCGATGGTGGGGGCTCTTTTGTATCTCCGCCTCGACCTAGGCTTGGCTTTCATAGCCCTCTCTATTCCTTTCTTCCTCTACCCTAAACCCCTCTTGGGGAAGGCGTTCTCCCTGGTGGAAACGCTGACCCTTGGGTCTTTCCTCCTCTGGTTCTTAAAGAGGACGACCTGTTCTTGGAGCGAGGCTTTGAGGCGGTATAAGAAGGATTCCTCCTTCGAGTTGCAAGAGGTGCCTTGGGGGGTGTGGCTTCTAAGAGAACTCCCTTCTTTCGTCCCCTACTGGGCGCGCGATTTCTGGCGCTCTCCTACCATGCTCGACTTGGGGGTCCTCTTCTTCCTGCTCCTCAGCCTCTTCTCTCTCACCGTCTCTGAGAACTTCGGGGTGAGCGCCCGGGAGTTCCGAGTGGTGGTCTTGGAGTCGGCCCTCTTGTATCTCCTTTTGAGAGAGGTTCCCCAGCACAAAGGGGAACTTTGGCGCATCGTTGACGGGCTTGTTGCGGGGGCATTGATCGTTTCTCTGTACGGCCTCTTTCAATATTTCTTCACCGCCGATGTGATCGCCGTGGAAGGGGTGCGGCGCATCCGAGGGGTTTACGGCTCCCCCAATAACCTCAGCCTCTTCCTGGGCCGCGTTCTTCCCCTTACCTTGGCTGTCTCCCTTTTCGGTGTCGCCAAGAAACGTCGTTTGGTCTACGGGGCCGCTTCGCTTCCTATGCTGGTGTGCCTCTTTCTGACATTTTCTAGGGGGGCCTGGCTCTTGGGGGTGCCAGCGGCCGTCCTCTTCTTGGGGCTGATGCGAGGGCGGAGGGCTTTTTTGGCCGCCCTAGGTGGGGTAGGGGCCGCTATCTTGGCTCTCCTCCCCTTGGCTGGGCTGGAGCGGCTAACCTCTCTTTTGAGTACGCAGGAGGGAACCACTCAGCGGCGCTTGGCTCTGTGGAGGGCGGCCCTGCAGATGATCCGCGATCATCCTATCTTTGGGGTGGGGCTGGACAACTTCCTCTATCAATACCCCCGTTATATGTTGCCCGAGGCTTGGCAAGAGCCGGATCTCTCCCACCCCCACAACCTGATTTTGGATTGGTGGATCAGGTTGGGGGTCTTGGGGGTGGTAGCCTTGATCTGGCTGGAGGTGGCCTTCTTCAAGGTCGCCCTTCGCCTCTATCGGAGCCTGGAGGATGAAGGGATGCGTGTTCTATCTCTGGGTCTCATGGGTAGTATGGTGGACTTTCTGGCCCATGGCCTGGTGGACAATTCGTATTTCCTTGTAGACTTGGCTTTCATCTTCTGCTTGACTTTGGGGCTCGTGCGGCGGATGGAGATCTTTGAGAGGAGAGAGGTATGAGAATACTAATTACGGGCGGGGCTGGCTTCTTGGGCTCGCATCTGTGCGACCGTTTCTTGGAGCAAGGGCACCAGGTGATAGCCATGGACAACCTCATAACCGGGAGCACAGCCAACATCGAGCATCTGGCGGGGAATGACAACTTCCGCTTCGTCAAGCAAGACGTGACGGAATATCTCTACGTCGAGGGGCCTTTGGATGCGGTCTTGCATTTCGCCTCCCCAGCCAGCCCTAACGACTACATGGAGTACCCGATCCAGACTTTGAAGGTGGGGGCCTTGGGGACCCATAAGACCTTGGGGCTGGCGCGGGCTAAGGGGGCTCGGTATCTTCTGGCCTCCACCTCGGAGGTGTACGGCGACCCCCTGGAGCACCCCCAGAGCGAGGGGTACTGGGGGAACGTGAACCCCATCGGTCCCCGGGGGGTCTACGACGAGGCCAAGCGGTTCGCTGAGGCCCTGAGTATGGCCTATCATCGCTACCATAGGTTGGATACCCGCATCGCCCGCATCTTCAACACCTATGGTCCCCGTATGCGCCTGGATGATGGCCGGGTGGTACCCAATTTCCTGGGCCAAACCTTACGAGGCGAGCCCCTTACCATCTATGGCGATGGCACTCAGACCCGTTCCTTCTGCTATGTCTCGGATATGATAGAGGGGATCGAGAAGTTGCTTTTCTCCCAGGAGGCAGAGCCGGTGAACTTGGGCAACCCCCAGGAGATGTCGATCCTGGAGTTGGCTCATCTAATCAACGCGATGACGGGCAACAAAGCGGGGATGGTCTATCAACCCTTGCCTCCTGACGACCCTCACGTGCGCCGGCCAGACATAACGAGGGCCAGAAGGACCTTGGGCTGGGAGCCGAAGATCGGGCTGGAAGAAGGGCTCGAGATCACCATAGCCTGGTTCAGAGAGCAACTGGAGAAGTAGGTGAAGGGTGTGAATGTCTCGATTGAGGGGATTATCGCCGCTGGCATCTTTGCAGGGTGCCTCATAGTTTGTGAAGGAGGTCGATAGGTAGAATGTCCGAGATCACCATGAGAGGGGTCTACTTCGATAGGCGGGGAAAAGAGAACACGGAAAGGACTTTTGAGATCGCCAAGGCACGAGCCGATGAGTTGGGGATCAAGATCATCTTGGTGGCTACTACCAGCGGGGAGACCGGGGCTCGGGCGGCGGAGTTTTTCGAGGGGTACAACCTGGTGGTTGTTGCCCACTCCACGGGCTTCCGCGAGCCCAACGAGCAGGAACTGAGGGAGGAAAACCGGGCGGCCATCGAAAGAGCAGGGGCCAAGATGTTAACTTGCCAGCACGCTTTCGGTGGGGTGGGTAGGGCGGTGCGCAAGAAGTTGGGCACCTATGAGTTGGAGGAGATCATAGCCTATACTCTGCGCATCTTCGGCGAGGGGATGAAGGTGGTCTGCGAGATGGCCCTCATGGCCGCCGATGCCGGCTTGGTCCGCACCGACGAGGAGGTGATCGCCATCGCGGGAACGGGGCGGGGTGCAGATACCGCTGTAATCCTGGTGCCTGCTAACGCCCAGACCTTCTTCGATATGCGGATCCTGGAGATACTCTGCAAGCCGAGGCTGAGTCTCTAGAAGGGTCTCTCAAACGTCTGTAGCCCATCCACGCGGGGAGACCGATTTCAGCCCTCTGGTACCCCTTGACAAGCCTCTATCTTTTGACATAATATCTTGATTATGTTAATGCCTGTGCTTCAATTACGCCTATTTGGGGTCTAGTCTCAGAACTGTGAAGCAAGTGGGAAAGCGGCCCGGTGAAGCGTATCAGAGATTCTTTGGAAAGATTGCCCTGTCTCCTAAAAAATTGAGGGGTTCGATAGAAAATTCGAGGGGGTGTAACTCAACATTACCACAAAAAGTGAAATCCGCAAAGTGAATGTATATACACAATTTGCTGGCTCAGAATCTTAGGGTAGGACACTTGTGCTAACAGCAGATTCGTGCTAAAATAGTGTAGGAAACGAGTGCTATGAGGCGGTTTCATACCTGATAGTGATAGTCTATCGGCTGGTGCGTCTTTGCAAAAGAATACCGCCGAGCAGTGCCATCCGATGGAGGTGAACTTTGCCAAAGAAGACTATTGAAGGTAAACCAACCCTCTTCTTCTCAGCAAATGCGGCTGACAAATCTTGGAGATTGACGGAAAAGATTGTTGCTCTGATAGAGTCATTTCTACAAGGCCTAGATGAGCTATTTACGCTTTCTTCGGCAAGAATTCGAGATATTGCAGGCGATTTGGAGGATGTGGACGTAGCCTACGCTAGCATAGCAGACCCTATGGACTTCTTCTCATTTGTAGAGGTTCGTGATAGAAGGCGAAAAGTCGGCAGGCAGTATATCCAAGAGGTCATGGGAAAACGGAAATCTCTGGGCATAGATAGTTGCGTAGTAGTATCAACGATTGGATTTACGCGAAATGCGATTCGCTTGGCGTGTCGTCCCGAAGTAAACATTCCGCTTAGGCTCTTGCATCCTGAGACGGAGGAGAATGTCAGAAAGTGGTATAGGGCGGACTTCATAGGAGCGTGGCCCCTGGTTCAAATAGTGAAATGGCATGTGGAGGGAACGAAGATTGGGACAATTCAGGAGTCTGAGGCTGACCGAGTAAAGACCTCAGAGAATAACATACTGGCTCCGACCAGGGAGCCTCAGACATATCGGGTGGTCCCTCTTTCAAGAGTCTTTGATGTCGAAGTCATGCAGCATCGGGAACTTCGGGATGAGTTTCTCGCCAAAGTACCCGAGGATGGTGCATTCCACGAAGTGCCCGTTCCACTACAATATGAGAAAGACTATATTGGCAGTCTGGAAACGACATCTTGTCAATCGAAAGGATAGATTTCCTCGTAGCGGTAAATAGACCATTTCCGAATGCGCCAATTAGTCACAGATACAAGTACGTGGATGCGGTTAGTAACCAGAAAATTGCGCAATCAATTGTTGCTGAGGCCAGGATAATAGGTGAACGTTGGTATGCATGTCTGGTGACGCACTCTTGGGTTGGTGAGACTTTTCAATTGGGAGGCGGTTTCTTTCGATGAACCAACGTTGCGCCCTGTGGCATTTGAGAAGAGAGATACCGTTGGCTTGACTTGCCTGGGTCTTTGGACTATCCTTGAATAGCGAAAAGGGAGATAAGACCAACTGCTTTAGAGAATTTAACTCCCTATTTTCAAACGTTTTGCCCCTGTAGCTCAGTTTGGAGAGAGCAACTGCCTTCTAAGCAGTGGGTCGGGGGTTCGAATCCCTCCAGGGGTACCAAATATAGGTTGCTGATTCGGGAGAGCGGGAAGGTGTACCAGAGCTTTCCCGTTTTTCTTCCCACCTCCACGTTGCTGACGAACTGGCCCAACACCGTTCTCTGCGCAGCAACATCGCCCTCCTGGACACCACTTACCATCTCTTCGAGTATCGAGAGAAGGAAACCATCAGTAACCTCGATTCGCTCATGCTCTTTGCGCCATCGCAAAGACTCTAGGTTGCTCAGAAGCGTCTCCCTCTCCTGTTCACGCACCTTCAGCCGCTCCGAGGCAGCCCTTGATCCCTCCCTCTCGGCTAGGTCGAGCAAGGCGTCGATGCTTCGCTCCTTCTTAGCAATCTGTCTCTCGGTTCTGGCCATTTCCGTGTCAAGGCCAGAAAGGTCATCCGCCAGTCTTCGGTTCACCTCTCCTACCAAGTCCCTGATATACTCCAGAGTGAGAACCTTGGTAAGCACCTTGCGCATCACCTCATCCTCGACCGTGCGGGCACTCATCTTACTCCCCTCGCAGGAGCTCCAGCCTTCTCTCTTCTTCCGTCCGCATAGGTAAAAACGCCAGTCCTTGCGCCTGTCGGTTTGCCCGACCATGCTGGCCCCGCAGTACATACAGTGAACCAGACCCGAGAGAAGATGCAGGCTCGCCTTCGTCCTGGGGTGGGGGCTATTTTCCGGCCAGTCCTGGCGCTTTCTAGGTCGAGAATAGAGTTGAGCCTGAACCCTATCCCAGGTCTCCCTGTCAACGAGCGGCTGGTGGGCGCGCTCCACTTCCAGATCGCCGCACTTCATCGTGCCGAGATATACTGAGTTTCGGAAGAAGTCGGAGAGGCAGCAGATGGACTTGTAGATGCCGGTCTCCCTGATAATTGTACTATATGAAGCCCCTTGAGCCCTCATCTCCCAGGCCCTCCTGACCTGGGGCTCCCAGTCCTCATCGACGACCCACTTTAGCCCATAGCGGGGCGCTCCGCTGCGCTTCGTGCCGATCTTGACCCTCTCCGCTTTGTACCCTCGCGGCGGAAAGCCACCCGGCGCAAAACCTCTTTCTGCCAGGCTGTGCAGACCGCGCTTGATGGCCAAACCAAGTTGGGTGCTATACTCCTCGTTCTTGATGTGTTCGACCACCTCCACTAAGCGAGCGTACTTACCCATCTGGGGCAAGGGCTCGGTAATGGATAGGACCTCGAAGCCCCGGTGCCGGAGGGTCGCTGTGTAGTAGAGTGCCTCGTCCACATTCCTCGCGAACCGGGAGAAGTCCCAGACCAGTATTGCTGCCGCTTCCTTGGGTTTCCTCTTGCTGAGGTAGATCATCTGCTGGAATTGCTCTCTGCCAGAGACAGAGGTCCCCGATACGGCCTCGTCAACAAACAGGCGATCCAGGACCAGTCCGTGACGCTCGATGTACTCCAACACGGCGGCCTTCTGGCTGGTGATGTCCTGGTCCTCTCCCCCGCTGTCCCGACAGTAGGCCCACACGAGAGACCCTGCCGGAAGCGGACAACCGTTGTTACTCATCTTGGCACCTCCTATGCAGATGGCGACGGCCAACCCTGAGCTAGCAGTTGACCGTCTGTGTGCCCGATGGTATAGTCTTGTCAGCCCGGTCCGCTGCTAGCTCAGTGGGTCGGGTCAGGGTCGTCAGGGTGCCAGTACCATCCTGGCGGCCCGCCTCTTTGACTCTATTATACATCATTTTCGCCATTTGTAAAGCCTCGGTCGGCCAGCCCCTGGGACTCGCATCTCCGCGCAAGCCTCACAACCCCATTCACCACCACCAAGCTGCCCTCGTCGATCCCTTGGCGCACAATGGAGGCCACGAGCTCCGCGAGGTGAGGCAGTGCTGCTCTCTGTGCGTCCTCCAGGGAGCGGTATCTGTCTGTGCCCAATTCTTCTATCTCGAAGGAATCGCTCGTCATCCTGCTTCGGAACTGTCTCCTTGAGAGAGGCTTGAACTGTTGTCTCTCGAATTGGCCTCTTGCACACTGAGGCGGTCGCAGCCACAACACACGGCGTCTCGCCTGGGAGAATCCATTCTCTCTTCCTGTTCTTGCGAAACAAGCTCCCGACAGGGGCACAATGCTCGATCAAGGCCTCGTTCGGCGACGGCGACGTAGCACCGGAACGGGGGTGATCTCAAGACGCTGGCCGCTCAGCATCAGTTGAATGGTGACTAGCTTCTCGATCATCGTGGCAAGATCCACAACGGTTAGATCTGAATCCTCTAGCTTCCTCCCCACTTCCTCGAAACACCGCGAAATCAGCTCGTCGGCTTTTGCCGGGTCCTTCACCTTCGTCCTCCCCGTACCCTCTAATATACTCTCCAAGAATCTCGTCTCCCTCTAGCCCCTCCCTTCCTAGTATCCTCAAACATATCTCTGCACCCTTTATCCCTGGGTCCTCTATCTGTAGGAACTGGCACACATCGAGATAGGCCCGGAGATGTACCACTAGCTCCTTCTCTCTCTCGCGGGTCACCTCGTCCCGGATAAGTTCCCCAATGAGCCCCCAGATGCTACCACCAAAGAAGTCGGCCCAGAGCGTCCCCTTAGCGAAAGATACAGCGATCTTCTTAGCCACGGGGTCCAGGGTCCCGGCCTCGACGGCCCTATTGACCCTCGCTACCGTCATCAGAAACCCCCTTTTCTCCCGGTGTGACAAGTCTCGCCAGTTCCCTTTCGATTGCTGCATCTAACATCGCCCCCCGTAACTCCAGAATCATCGCTTCGGGCTGTCCCAGGCCCTTCAGCTCGATCTCAACCCCGACTCGGGCCAAACTCGCAACGCCCCCCGGGCTTAGCTTCTCCATACGGCCCCTCAGCAGCTGCCGGGCCTTCTCCCTGATCTCCAGGCCAAACGCCGCTATGTCCTCCATTCTCTCTTCCAGGCTCTGTTTGATAGCCTCTTCAGCGATCTCGTAGTTACGCCCCCGGATCTCCTCGATCTTACTGGCGTTCTCCACACACCACCTTTTGACCGTAGTTCGAGGCACACCAGTCTCACGGCCTACCGCTGCGTAGTTCCCGCTCAACGCGTATGCTTCAATCACCTCTCGCTTTTTCGATTCAGGCCACCCTTTACCAGCCATTTGCCTTCATCTCTTTAAAGAAGGGAGCAAGATCAGCCGAAAAGCACCATCAACCGGACCCTAGTGTCCAGGTCATCCGTGTCCATCGGCCAACACCAAATCCTCTATCGCGTCTAATTCGGCCCGATACCCGTCGAGTTGTTCGCGCAGGTGGGCCTTGACAAAGCCGTGGACCTCCGCTTCGACCATCAACTCAAGCCGGTCGATCTCGTCCTGGATGGCCCGCCGGCGTAGGGCCAGCTCGGGGCCCTTGAGCACGGTTTCACCCATGGTTTTCCCCCTCCTGACAATAGCACTGACGCGGATACTGGCCGCATTCCGGGCATTTCTCTTGAGGGCTCCGGTTGATGTATCGGCCAAATTCGTCTTTTTCGTGGACACCTACCTTCTTAGTAGAAGGGTTGTTAGTAGATAGGTTCTTAGTAGAGCCCTCCTCTGGTACAGTACCCCCCTCTTCTCTGGTACAGTCTCGGTCCTTCTCTGGTACAGTTGGCTCTTCCAAAGGGATCTCGGTCCGTTTCTGGGACAGTTCCCGGTAGACCTTCTCGTTCTCTTCCCAGACCGAGCGTGGGAAAGTGATGTGCCAGACCTTCCAACCCCGGGGGGCCTTCTTGAGTTCGGTGTTGATGAGCCCCTTTTCCGCCAGGGAGTGGATCTTCCTTTTCACGGTGTTGTGTCCCATCTTGGCGATCCCCGCCAAGGTCCGAGTGCTCATGTAACATATTCCGTTCTCCCCGTCCCCAGCCACCTTCCTGATGACGAAGAGTAGGGCCAGCTCGTAGGGATCGTCGACCTTGCTCAAAACGATGTTCGGCAGCCTCGTCCACCAATGGCGGTCTGGCTCCTCGTCTTTGATCACTGCCTCGGTTTCTGACATATATCTACGCCTCTGCCGGAGTTGCTCCAGTCTCGCCCGACAGCACTTTCAGCCGAGGGAATATATCGTCCTCCGGGACGCCGCCCATCCGCTTGGCTACGGCAGCGTCCAAGCACGCGAACACCCACTCCCCAGGCATCATTGTGAGGGGATCGCCCACCCTCGCCAACTCCAAATGCACACCGTACTCGTCTGCGATTGCATCAAGGATCAGCCGCGCCTCCTCTCGCACCTCGGCCTCCTCCTTTTGTCGCTCCTCGTCGGAAACGCCTAATAATCCCTTCCCCTGCAACTCTCGCCGCAATATCATCCGCATCTCTTGTCGCGGGTCCCGGCACTCCCGCCCAGCTAATTTCCACAATGCCTCCTGCTCATCCGGCTCCAAAGTGATAGTGATCCGGCCCATCTTACCTCCCCAAGAACGAAAAAACCTGGCTCTACCCTAAGTATAAGCCAGATTTGGGGTCAAAAAAGGTCAAAACAGGGTCAGTCGGGGTCAGTTAGGGGTCATAACAACCCTCGATCTCTCAACCACTTCCGCTCGCGTTTGATCGTTGATTCGCTGTAACCCAATCCCAAGGAGATGGCAATGACGCTCTTCCTCTGCAAGGATAGATCCCGGATCCTTTCCTGGCGGAGGCTCATCTTCATCGACTTTTGCCACTCCGGTTTTTCCTCGAGCGCTTCCCCCAGCCTCGCCTCTAGCTGCCTCTTTGCCTCCGGCCAGCGCCTTTTCAGTTCCCTCAGCACCTCCTCGACGTGGCCAGTCACCGCAGGATGATTGGACTCAGCGGCCACTTCCACCCACTCAGGGTCAAGTGACAGAGTCCTGAATATGATGATGTTCCTGATCTTGTCCCTAGTAGCCTTGCGCTGGTCTGGCGGTACAAGATAGCCATCTATCCTTACCTCGAAGCGACCTTGATCAGACCATTCAACAAGCTTTCCGGGGTAGCCCAAAACGATCTGACCATCTTCTGTGCGAAAATGAGGCGGATCACGCCCGGTGCCTGAATAGTCCGTGAAGTCCCAGAGCCAGCCAGCAATATAATCCGCAGAACCCTTTACGATGACGTACTTGACCGTCATCAACGGCACCTCAAAAGCAGAAGCGCCCAGCCCCCCGGCTTGCACCGAGGCCAGGCGCTTCTGCTTGAACAATCTCAAGTTCTAGTGCAAGCCGGGTACTCTCTTTACCATTATACCACGAGACGCTCGTGAGTTCCAGCGAAAAGCACCCTGCGATTGCCTTCGAGTTGGCGGTGGCACTGGGGCGACCGAGGGCCATAGAACAATATTAAAGGACAGCACATTCAAGGAGCGCTTGAGAAAGCCGCCCTGAGCCCCGCAGAGGCGGAAAGGGCCCACACGTGGCAGATACGCAGGGATTGATATTCTGCCGGAATACAGGGCTACCTGAACGGTTAAGATGGGCCCAGAGCGTTTGCGCCTAGAGGTGATCACTCGAGAGAAGATATCTCTTAACCAAAGCTGCGATCGGAGAAAAGCCATAACCTAGCGGTGTGAGTGAGAAGCATGGGAAGGGGGATTGGGGCTCCTGGAACGGGAGTTCAGTAACGCCAGGACTCATCCCTTCGCCCAGATGAACGGGGAGAGTATAGCCCGCTGGCGTTCTAGGCGCCAGGAGCACCGCTTAGAATAGCAGAGTTTCACCGGAGAGGCAAGGAGAAGCGCCCCCCAGAAAGGACTCCAAGGGCCGCCGCCGTCCTCACTAGATGCGCGCAAACGAGCGCGGGCGAGAAGACGCCTGCCTATTCGGCCGGGACGACACAGATAGAGTCGGTGCCCTCGAAGGGCGTGCCGTCCAGCAGGGTACCGATCAGCGTCGCCATGTCGTCGCCGGCGGTCCACGCACTATCCTCGTCGACGAACTGGCAGACCAGGTCAGGCTGCCCGTCCGGGCCGCCTTCAGCATAGTCGACAAAGTTCCCGCTTACGTCCTGAATGGAGCACTGCGGCCCGTTCTTCCCCTTGAAACGCACCGTTAGCCCACCGAAGGTCAGGCTGGAGGTGTCGATTTGGCTCACATCAAAGTCAGCAGCGCCCAGGATGGCGACGGGGATGACGCCGTGCCCGTTGACGTTGAAGCAATTGGGGATGCTACCGGGCTTGATGTCGATGTCGACCTGGATTGGGCAGTCATAGGTTATGTCGGCTTTGTAGATCAGGCCCGTCGGGTTGGAGGTGACCGAGCCCCCAGACTGGGCGTAGTTCCGGACTATGAAGTCCAAGGTGTTCACACCTGGCTCCGGCGCGATGGCGTAACTGATGACATCGGCCCACTCCCAGTTGTCGATGAACGGTCCGTGGACCTCCCCGTAGGAGCCGACGAGCAACCCGTTGAAGTAGACCTCTTCAGCGTTGTCGGACGTAGCCGACAGCATCGTCGCCTGGATGTCGTATGCGCGAGCGCAAAGTTCGAAGGTTGTGCTGAACTTCCTCCAGCTGTCGTTTACGGGCTCCTCCACTTGGTAGGCCGTCGAAATCCAAGTGGCGCCAGGTATACTTACGTTGCTTGCCCATGAGGGATGCACCCAGGTTTCAACTGCCGGGTCCGGCATGCTGCCCCAGGCTGAGTCGTTCAACCCTGCATAGGAACCTAGTGGGCCGTACACATCCACGTTGGTGTCGCTGACGATGGTCATGACAGAGGTTGCCCATACCAACGAGGCGGTCGCTGCCAGGGCCAGCACAACGACGAGCGCTATAAGGATTCGCTTTTTCACTGCTTAGTTCCTCCTTCGAGTTATTAGGAGTCAACATATCGAAACACGAAGTCGCCGCTAGGCCTCACCTCCTCTCGTCATCACTCAGGACAAGCCTTTCACCAAAAGACCGGCCAACTTTCCGGCCGGTTTCACTATTGGCTCCCTGGGGGCTAAGTGACCACTTTCCCGCCCCCAGTTCATCGCCGCCGGGATCGTATTCGTCTTGGTGCAAGAAAAGCGCCAATCACTCGCTCTTCTTGCACCATACACCATATTATTATCTCACATTTTTCGTCTTTGCACATCGCTATCACCAACCATTTTTAACTACTTAATCAGCCTAATTTGACTAGTCACCGCCTTTCTCGTTGATGAAAGAGACTTTCCCCGGGGGGAGCCTGCTCTGCGGCTCAGCCCATACGCGATACTGAAAGACCCTTCCACGATCTCCTTGTCAACGAAGAGGAGTCACTAAAGTACAAACCCCTCCCATTCTCACCGGAAGGGGCTCTTGCTTTCCACGTGTGATATGATAGAATTCCATAGAAGACGGGCGTCTCCCGTCGAGTGTCCGTCTCATCGCCAGGCTCCGGTCATCGGGGCCTGGCGCTCTTTTTGCCAGTGGATAGTTCGCAAAATGGTGAAGTGAGAGTAATCTTTAAGGTTCTAGGCGTGAAATTGACCCCTTGACAAGTGGGACTTTTCCCTCATAATAGAGGGTAGAGGACAGGACGGGATGACCAAAGAGTTCAGGATTCGATATGTGCCGGACGATTTTCACAGGAAGGTGAAGGGCCTGGCTGCAACTCAGGGCAAGACGATCAAACAGGTGGTTATGGCTCTTCTCAAGAAGTGGTTGGAGGAACACGATATCGAGGTAGAGTAGCGCCATAGAAGAAGCGGGCTCTCGGCGTGTCGTGAGCACACCGCGAGCCCTACCCCAAGCGGGGAATACGGCCCCGCCAGAGGTTAGGTCTATTATATGCAAAAGGGCCGTTCCCCGCAAGGGGGAACGGCCTTTTTCGTTGGGGCCGGGAAGGAGGAGGGAGATGAGACAGCAGCTAAGAGGCCCACACCGGGACCGGATGATCGCGGAAGGCCAGGCCCAGGAGGCGAGGTATCACGCTCTAAGGGAGCAAAGGGCAGAGTTGGTCCAGACCCTACGCTTCTTTGACTCCCTGGGAAAGCCTCTCAGCACCTGGGAGCGCGGCGTCTTGGCCGAGGCAGAGGAGGAACAGAGATGAGAGTGACCGAAATCTTTTGCGAAGTACAATGGTCTGAGGCTGTGAAAAACGGAGATGCCTGGAAGAAAGTCGCCCTGGCGAGAAAGGCCCTTCTTGAGTCTGGGGACAACTACCAGGAGTGTCACCAGAGGCTCTACGATGAGCTTGCCCAGGATCTAAAGGCCAAGTTCTCCCATGGGGATCCGGAGGGAAAGCCCTCCAGGAAGCCAGATCACGCTCAATCCCCCATCTCCTCCCCCAGGGATCGCAAGGGAAAGGGCGCCAAGACGGGGAAGGGAGGCGGGCGAGACTCCAAGCCAGAGACCAAGATGTGCCCGATCCACGGAGTTAAGATGAAGCTCTTTACTAACAAGAACGGTGGGTCTTGGTATTCGCACAACGACGAGACGACCGGGGGAGAGTGGTGCTCGGGGAAGAAGGCAAAGAAGGGGAAGAAGTGACCCCAGACTTGCGGCTGGCCATCATAGAGAGGGATGGAGCACACCACCACGGCGAACTCCACCACATTTTAGGGTGCCAGAAGCCGAGAGGGTGGAAGACTCTGCCGGAACCCCTCAAGAGTGGCTGGCCGGACGTACCGATGAACATGGTCATCCTGGCGGTGGGTGAGCATCGACCCTTTGCTCACATCAGCGGCAGAGAGGAGAAGGGACGGCTTCTCCAGGGGCTCTTAGACGATCACGGGGGCCGGGAGTGGCCGGAGGGTAGTGGACTGACCTACGCCCATTGGCTCTCCAGGCCACCTTTCATCGAGTTCCTGGGCGATTGTACGAACTTCTAAGGCGTTCTTCCGAGGAGGAGCAACAAACAACACACACACCAAACAAGACAAGAAAAGCGCAGTTGCGAGCTGCCTTCTCTGGTCAATGTCTACCAAGTGGGAGGTGCTGCCTCTCTTCACGCCTTTGCGAGTACCAGAATTCGATTGCCGCTGACACGTGCATTTGGCTGGTGAAGCCCATCTCTCGAGCCCTTGAATCCTTGGTGAGGATACGCTATGATGAGGTTGGCATTCTTGCGGCTCGATGTCGTCATGTAGCCGATCAGGAGGTATTGCGAATCTACTATGGCAAAGAGTCTCTTCGTAACGGATCTCCGCGACGGCACCAGGTTGCGGGGTGAGGTCTTCGTTCTGTTGGAAAAACAGCTTGCTCAAACCAGGGAGGGGTCCCTCTATCTCAAGGCCGTGCTGGGTGACAGGACCGGGCGCGTGGAAGCACGGTATTGGGATGTGCCAACCCAGCTGTACTCCTCCCTGGAGGTAGGCACTGGGGTTCAGGTTGACGGAACTGTGACCAGGTATCCGCCAGAATCAGGCGAATTGCACATACACATCGACAACATTACTGCCATCGCGTTGAAAGATCTGCAGGAGTTCCTGCCGCACGCTAAGCGACCCCTGACTGACATGGTCGCAGAGCTGGACCAAGTGGTGCGAGAAATCACGGATCCTCATCTCTCGGCCCTTCTGGATGTTCTCTTGTCCGACCAGTCCTTCCGCAACATCTTCTTGAAAGCGCCCGCGGCCAAAATGTATCACCATGCGTGCATAGGTGGCCTACTGGAGCACTCTTTGGCGGTGGCCAGTCTCTGCCGGTACCTCTGCGATCAACATCCCGAGCTGAATCGTGATCTCCTCCTGGCTGCAGCTCTGCTCCACGATGTAGGGAAGATGTCTGCTTACGAATCAACCCCTGGGTTCAACCTCACTGACGAGGGAAGATTGGTGGGCCATGTGGTTCAGGGAGCCCTCATCGTCAGCGAGGCCGTTGCGAAAGTGAAAGCGTTCCCGTCAAGACTAAGAGTGGCTCTGTTGCACGCTGTTCTGGCTCATCATGGGGCGTATGAAAGAGGTTCACCAGTGACTCCCAAGACCCTGGAGGCCCTGGCCCTGCATCACGCGGATTGGTTAGACGGCGATTTGCGTGGATTCATGGACCATGTGGAGACGGAGCCCCTAACAGAGAGTGAGTGGACGCGCTACAGTAGGATGTTCAGGACGGAGTTGTACCGCGGGTTCTTGGCCCGTGAAGAAGACGAGGTTCCGGAGGAGGAGATTCCTTGAACGCTCAGAGAGGATCTGCCTCAAGTTTTCAAGCTCCCTCTCCCCTTGACCTCATAGAACGGATGAAGGGCGTACGAGCGCAAGTCGCCGATGTGACCAAGACGATCGAGGATTGGAGATTGGACTACCGAGCGCAGTTGGATCGTGGGCGAGTGGCGTCGGATGGTGCCATACTATCAAGATTCGCGTCGGCGCTACTAGAAAGACAGATGACTGGCGAGGCTTATGAGAGGCGCACTGCCATCTTTCTAAAGGAGTTTCGAACCTATGCGGAATTGACCGAGGAGCGCGTGACCGGGGCCCTCGCCGAAGCCGGGTACCGATTCCCCAACCAAGGCAGGCAAGTGATGATGGAGGTCAAGAGACTAGTCACCAAACCAGATTTCAGTTGGCGTCGCCATTTCGAGGAGGCTGAGGCAAATTACCAGTCAAACTTCCGGAACGATGACTTCCTCAGGATCAAGTACGTCGGATACAAGACGAGAGACTTTGCCCTCAGCGAATACTCGGATCGTTTTGTTGCCATAGATATGCAAGTGGGCAAGGTGATCTTGAGGACTGGGCTCTTTCTACATGGGTATGGGGATCCGCGCGTTGACGCTCACTACACGTCAGATAGAGGCTACCTATTTATGCATGGCTTAGTGTTGAAGCTATGCAAGCAGACTGGCTGGCCTGGCGCTGGGTACTCTCCGGGTGAAATGGATCGCATGTTTTGGCTATTCGGGAGAAGCATATGCACAGCCAAGCCCCGCTGTACTCGCTGTCCCGCAAGAGAACTGTGCTTGACGGGTGGCCGATTGGAACCTGTAGACACGGCTCCTGTAACCGGGAGATCACCCGCCGAGCGTAGTCGCACGCTACGAGACGGACCCATGCTCACCATCCACACTGAAGTCTTCCTGGCGGCGAAGCTACTCAGCAGGAAGAAAAGAACCTTTACGGTGCGGGAACTGAGAGGCAAGATCGAAGAGAAGTTCGGTGACACTCGACCTGGGGTGACTACTAGCATTTACGCTCATTGTGTGGCAAATGCACCGAAGAACTCTCCTGTGACATACAACTACCTGTGGAGAGTGGACAGGGGCCGCTATCGGCTCTTTGATCCACGGTCTGATCATCCTCATCCGAGTCGAAAGGGGGGTCGGACTACTCCCGATCCTGGTGGCGTTCCTCCTGAACTCAAACACCTCCTCACCTGACAGATCTATCGATTCCTAGATTGCCCAAATGACTGACCCTGTGGCCGTCTATCGAGAGATGAAGGGAGAACTGCAAAGGGTTCTCGGACTGCCCTTGGTGGGCAAGAAGGAGCAATTCCGGGAGTTCCTGGTGGGTTATCTGATGGTGGAGTGCAACTATCCTGAGAGCAAGGCTCGTCGCCTTGTGACCGGCAATGAAGAGGTTATTCTGGTCATGCTTGTCGAAGGCGATGAGCCTGGGTGTATGTAGGAACCTCAAGGGGCAAGAGTGTGTCGACGCGGGCCTGACCAGGGAAAGCCGAACAGCGGAGATGAAGTCCCAGGGGAGGAGACTCCTTTCTGAACAGCACGCGTGCCTGTGAAGCGTCCGCCATGCTGACGCTTGCCGTCGTTGCAAAGAAGGGAGATTGGTGGGAAAGATGGACTGGATTTCTTAGCTGTCTACGCCATACGCCGCGAACAGAATGCTTGGGATTCGGTTCGCTCACCCAAGTACTCTACACTTCGACCTCACACGGTACGTTCCCTTTGTTCGCCCCAGACTGGAGGGGTCACAAATGAGAAGGATCTTCATGACGCACTGCTGTGCAAAGAAAGATGATTCGCTTCGACATACAGGTAGGAGAGTAACGCCAGATAGGCTGTATATGGCCACTCCAACTCAACGCTTCATGGACAGGTGTAAGGAGAAGCAGGTGAACTGGGCGATCTTCTCGGACTTGTATGGTGTCTGGTTTCCAAACGTGGAACATGAGTGGTATGAGAAGGACCCCGATACAGTCACAGAGGAGGAATTCCAGAATCTATTAGATGATTTTGACGACAAGCTCCAGGAGTATGATGAAGTCTGGTTTTACTACAACCCCGGCCGCTTCCATAGTCTCTACAAGCGATTGCTACAAGAAACGCGACTAGGAGACAGGGTAAGACGATTCACTCATGTTAGCGAGATCCAATAGGCATGGGGGAAGACTGGACTGAAAAGCAGTTCGGCAGGACTCGAAGGGGCGTGACTCCTTACATCGGCGATCATTGTGTGCCCAAGGCACCCAACAGCACCCTTGGAGATCAGAACTACCCGGCGAGGGTGGACACCGACTGCTATCGCGTCTGCTATCCGCGGGCTGACCATCCTCATCCGAGTCGGAAAGGCGGTCGGACTACTCCTGATCTTGGTGGTGTTCCTCGTAGACTCAAATACCTCCTCAGCTGACAGATCGATCGATTCCTAGATTCCCCAGATGGCTGACCCTAAGACCGTCTATCGAGAGATGAAGGGAGAACTGCAAGAGGTTCTCGGACTGCCTTTGGTGGGCAAGAAGGAGCAATTCCGAGAGTTCTTGGTCGGTTATCTGATGGTGGAGTGTGACTATTCTGAGACCAGGGCTCGTCGCCTTGTAACCGGCAACGAAGAGGCTATTCTGGTGATGATCGTGGAAAGTGACGAACCCGGCCGCACGTAGGAACCTGATGACGCAATAGTGTGTCGACGCAGGCCTGAGCAACAGGAGATGAACAGCAAAGAAGACACCGGGGGCGCTGCGGTAAGCGCCCCCGTTCTCCATCACCCGGCCTTGTGCTACTCTTGACAAGGCTTGCAAACCACGCTACAATGATCACAAATCCATAAAAGAGAAAAAGCCTCGTGGTTTGCACCGAACCATCGAGGCTAAGGCCGAGGGTGTGCAACAGACACCCTGGCACCGAGATTCTACCACAAGGGCTCGTCTGTTGCAACTGGCAGGCGAGCCCTTTGTGTTGATGGTGAAACGTGAAGGTCGACGCACGGAGGGACCACGGGCGTCAATAGACAGTAAGTGGTTTGCTAAGAGGTGGATGGTAGGATAGGGGGAGTGAGGGGATCCTGGGAGTGCTGGTAGGGTGGTATAGGGAGAAGCCTTAGGGATAGTGGTCTCTGGATGTAGTGAATAGAAGTGCTTTTTGCGGGCAACATGGCTCAGACGGCTGAGGAGAGGATGCCCTTGAGGGAGAAAGATAATGAGCAAGCGAAAACGACTCATACTCATGCCCCATCCAGATGGGGGGTGGCAACTGAAGTGGGAAAAAGGTTCACGCGCCCTCCGGCGATTTGACAAGAAGGAAGAGGCGCTTGGTATGGGCCGGCAGATTGCCAAGGCCAATCCACCAAGCCAACTTCAGATCCGGGGGCAGGATGGCAAGATTCAAGACGAACACACCTACGGAGGCGATCCCGAGCGGTATCCAGACTAGCGTGCTTAGGGCCACCCCGTCCACTGACGCAGCGGAACTAGTTCAGATCTTGGGCGTGGTGGGGTCGGGTGGGGGGAACGTAGACGTCAATAGTCAGTAAGTGGTTTGGTGAGAGGCGGATGGTAGGATAGGTGGGATGATACGCGGATCGTGATTCTTTTGGGGAGGAAAGCAACCGATGACCAGAGATATCTACGAACGCCTAAAGGACGTCGCTCGCGCAGGCCGAACCATCACCTACGGTGAGATTTCACCGATGGCTGACTTGAATATGAGCAAGCCACCAGACCGCAATGAGATCGGCAGACTTCTGGGAACGATTTGTGCAAGAGAGCACGAGGAAGGCCGCCCACTACTATCGGCAGTAGTAGTGCGCTCTAACATTGGGTGTCCAGGTAAAGGGTTCTTTACGCTTGCTCAGGAGTTGGGCATCTATGACGGGTCTGATGATAAAGCCTTTTGGATCGAAGAGGTTCGTAGAGTTCACGAACATTGGAAGAAGGCAGAGTGATAGCACGCTAGCAGGCACGGTCTTTGGGAAGTAGGCAGGGTTGGAGGGAAAAAATAGCTGCGCTTAGAGTCATGGCAAGGTATGACATCATGAGCATTGGAGAATGATGGAGCGACAAAAGGAACTGCTGCCCTTGTGGGCGGTCCTGACCTTCTTTGCCGGGGTCTTTGGGGTAGTTGCGGTTATTCCGCTCGCGGGCACGCCCATCGAGGACTATACTGCCCAGGCCCGGCTGGTTGGTCTTAGCGGGATATCAATCTGCTTCGTCATCGGTCTGCTTGCCTTAGTTCTCGAGCGACTACGGAGATTGAGCCGAGGCCTTGGTAGAGCCACAAGGACATCCGCTAGGTTCGTGCTTGAGAATCTTCTCGTCGCATCCGTGCTCCTCAGCATTTCACTCCTCCTGTGCTTGGCTAGATTACTCGGTGATGTCGCGATACCAGCAATTGCAGTGGGCCTCGCGTTGGCGAACGTAGGCATAATGATCGGGATCCTACGCATCTTCGGTCCCCGCTATGCTCTTGGTCCATCCGTCTTTTTCGACTCTTTCGATAAGGGTCTCTCAAGGTGGAAATGTCTCTATAGGCCTACTGCTGCCAGAACCATAGTGGCCTTTCAGGGTCGACCATATTGCTTGCAGATGCCTCCATACGATCATCAAAAGCCAGAAATTATCTATGTTGCTGGTCTGGATAACTTCCGCAACGGTGTCATTGAATGCGATGTGTATCTTCCTAGCAACACTCTGATCAATATTCTATTTCGGGCGGATATTCCTGCGCATCGTTACTATGGGGCTCGGCTGGAGACGCGTCCGCAGGAGACTGGATGGCGCGAGTATAATGAGTTCCTCAGACGCGACGCAGGCGGACCTCAAAACTGGTTCCACGAAGCCCCAGATCTAGGCAAGAAGACCACCCCTAATCAGTGGCATCATCTGAAAGTGGTGGTTGCCGAAGATGCGATGGAACTATTCAGGGACGAAGAGTTGGTGGCTTCATGGGCAGATCGCATGTATCACTCAGGGCAAGTGGGCATTATGGCGGAGCTGGGTGTAGTCTGCATTGACAATCTTCGTATCACCCGACTACCAGCCCGCTTGCGTCGCCACTGACCTTGACCCTGTTCTGCCCACCTCTTCTGCGGCAGCGTGAGAGGGAAAAACGACAGGAGGAGCGAGAATGAACGAAGAGGAATTGGAGATCGAGGAGGGCAAGCTAGTCGAGATTGAGGTGTTGAGCCGCGCTCCGGAGGACGATGCAGAGATCAAGAGCCTATTGAAAGAGGGATGGGTAGTGCTGGACGTGAAGGTGGTCGAAGTCACGCAGGAGAAAAGCCTACAGGATGGATCACCCTACGTCAGTAGGTATGCGAAAGTCATCTGGGTTCTCGGAAGGTTTCAGGAGGAGTGAGAAGGCCACCTCTTCTGCGGCAGGGTGAGAGACCGAGATCCTCGACGCGATGGTGGAATCAGGGAGGGAGCACAGGCGTCAATAGCCAGTCGGTGATGGGGCAGGGTCATCTGAATAGTGGTGGTGATAGGGCGATTCACGCCGGATGCGTAGGATGCAAGCGAAAGAGAAACTCCGTAGGTTGCTTTTGCCCGTGAAGGGGGTCGCGCTTCTGGTTGCAGCCCTCACGCTGGGCAGTCTGTTCATGCTGTTCCCCTATGCTGATCGACAATCCGTGGAGTCGGCACTGCGCATCATGGCTTCCACTCTTGCGACCTTTGTGGGGTTCATCTTGGTGGCTCTCGCCCTGATAGCCGGGCGGGCGAGTGACGCTAGAGAGCATCTCGAAGCGGTTGTGCCGAGGTACAAGGACTCAAGTAGCTTCACCAAGATCCGCTCAGACTACCATCAAGCTTTTTCCTCTCAATCGGTTTCCCTAGATGAGCGGCCAGCGCTGGGGCCCTATGGTCGTGGCTGTGCCTACACCCATCGCGAGATATACGCAGCTCTTGAGGCCATACATCTAATGCTGCTCATGCGGATGCCCGGAATGCCGGGCGCGAAGGATGTGGTGATGGGCATGAGTTATCGGGGTTTATCCTCAACCGAGATACATCGGGTACTGGAGGACTATAGGGTTCTTGACCGCGAGCCGACCAAGTTCTTCAGGGCCTTACGAAAGGTCATAGAGCTTGAGCACGTCTACGTCAGCCAGGTTAGTGATCGTCTGTCCTGTTCCAGTCTCCTGAGGAAACTTCGAGAGAGGTGGGAAAGCGACCGCATCTCCACGAGCCTGGATCGCGTGGAACGGCACAAGCGTGCGACAGGTGGTCCTTTTTGGGAAGCAGTAACGACTTCGATAACAGCCCTTGTAGGGTCGGGAGTGCTGGCCTTCGGTTTGACTGATGTGACACTGCAACTAACAATAGTGCGCATCGTCTTGGTTGGCGTGGTTGTCATGTGGTCAATGGCTATCATTCTGACCATTAACTACCTTAGACAGTTTCTCCTAGACACGTAGTCGGATCCAATCCCTTGCCACGGAGGAGCAACTATCGGAGGGGCAGAGGTGTCACTCACCCACCTCTTCCGCGGCACGGTGAGAGGAGTAGTCTTCGGCGAGTAGGCGGGGTTGGAGGGAACATGCCTGAATGGCATCTTCATGAACACGGTGATGCAGAAGAACGAAAATGGTGGTCCTCTATCGAGCCGCACTTTCCACAATATGAGGTATTCTGGAGGGAGCACGTTGTCCCGCTGACGTGTCGAGTAGTAAATCCCGATAACATCTTCATGCGGCCTGGCGTTCCACGCCATCTAGCCGACCTGGCGAACACCAACTACTATGTCTTTTGGCATCTAGCTGGGGCATGCCAAGGTTTGCATGCCCAGGACTGGTTAGCCAATCCTCTACGTCGACTGAATAGCCTCTATAGCTCTCTAGTGAGCGCCGGACAGGATGGATGCCGCAAGTTTCTGAAGGCGACGAACAAGGTGCTTGATATTTACGGGCCAACGTATATTCCAAATCGGGATCGAAGAATGTCTAGATACGGCGACAAGGATCTGGCTACAAACTACAACGAAATACTCGAGGCTATCAAGGTATACAGAACGAAACTTCTCCACCTTGGCCTCTTCGCCGTGATTGAGGGAATGATACCCCGGCGGGAATGGCTAGCCCAGTACGACGACCTCCGAACCGTTCTGGACACATTGGTGTCACCGAATCGTGTAGGGATCATAAGGGCGCACTTTGTAGACCCCGAAGACCAGTGCCGTTCCGATCTGGAACGATTGTTAGCTGTTCTGGATCGAATTTGGGCGGTAGTGGTTCAGGAGTTCGAGGGCATTGCCGACTCAGGCCAATATCAGGAGCAGCGATCTAGGGTTTCTAGTGCAGACCGCGCTACTTGTTCCATCTGGTGGACGCCCGGCATCGTCAGCTATGCGAGCACATCTGGTAGTAGCGTCGTCACCCCCTCAGGTGTTGCCACGTTCCCACCAGAGATCGAGCTTAGTCCAGGGGATCAATAGATGTAGCCCCTAATGGTGCGGGTTTGGGCCCTTATGGTAGTCCTCGTTCTCGCTTGGAAGGCGGGGCAGGCGAGGTTTCATGAAGGTAGTTAGGGCGCCCACCTCTTCTGCGGCAGGGTGAGAGGGAGGGAGCCTCAGAACCGTCCAGGAGCACCTAAGGCATCAGGATTTGAAAACCACGTCGAGATGATATATGCTTCACTAGCCAGAGAGGTGATGAATAAGGAGCTTCAAGAACACGCTCTCTGATACTTCGCTTCGACGATTCAAAACCAAGGTAGTGGTCGACGATTACGTGGGCTTCTCCCCCACCACTTACCAACATATAGCGGTTCTCTGACGCAAGAGCATACTCTTGCCCTTTTCTCAGAGACACGGTTGAAATTGATATGAAGGAGCTTCGAACGGAAATCCACTCAACCTTCTTTAGGAGAAGTAAGCATGAGCCGCGACAATGAAACTGTCGCCAAGCAGCGCAACTATGGCGTCATCGACGTTGCCCAAGCTAAGGCCATCGCCAACGTATGGCTGCGCGACATGGATCTGCACAAAGCGCTGAAATTTGGGCTCCCGGAAATAGACGATCGTTACCATCTCTGGCGAGTACCTCTGATCAGCGCGCTGTCTGACGGGAGGGTCGGTGAGATCGTCATCGACGCGAAGACATCCCTTGTCCTTGAGAAGCAATCGACCGGCCAAGATGTGCTTGAGGCCCGCCTACTACGGCGCAGCACAAGGAGAAAGACTCAAAGGAGGCAACGGCGCGAATACAAAATATCCGCCTTGAGAAACACGGTAGGGCTAGGCGACTCTGAGGATCTCCTGCAAGAAATGCCAGCGGAATCCGTAGACCTTGTCTTCACGTCACCACCTTACTACAACGCCCGACCAGAGTATTCTGACTACCTAACGTACGAAGAGTACCTACTCAAGATCCGCAAGGTAATCCAGAACGTTCACCGCGTCCTGAATGAAGGAAGGTTCTTTGTGATGAACACGGCCCCTGTGCTAATACGTCGGGCAAGGAGGAGCGAGTCTTCAAGGAGAATCGCGGTACCGTTTGACATTCATCGTCTTTTCATCGAGGAAGGATACGACTTCATAGACGACATAGTTTGGGAGAAACCCGAGGGAGCAGGATGGGCTACAGGTCGGGGTCGAAGATTTGCAGCCGACCGTAATCCACTTCAATACAAGGCTGTACCTGTTACAGAATACGTCCTTGTCTATCGTAAGCACACTGACCTTCTGATTGACTGGCACATTCGTAACCACCCTGACAAGACGATCGTACAAGAGTCCAAAATCCCAGACGGCTATGAAAGGACAAACATCTGGAAGATAACCCCCTCAAGTCATTCTGTTCACCCAGCAGTGTTCCCGCTCGAACTGGCTGAGAAGGTTATAAGATACTATTCTTTCAAGAACGATGTGGTCTTAGATCCCTTTGCCGGCATAGGTACCGTAGGAGAGGCAGCCGCAAAGCTTGGAAGGCGGTTTGTTCTGTTTGACAACAACGCTGGCTATATCGACGTTATACGCACAGAAATTGGACGATGGTTGGGTAGGAAAGTGGAGGATGTTCGCTGGATCAACTGCGCACCCCCAGAGCAGACCGATTATCTAATCTAGGTGGGCCAGGAGGCGAGAATGGCGACAACCACAGACCTTGTAAAGCTGATGCCCAAGATGGCAGAAGATCTCCTAGAGGGCGGAGGGGCCGAATTCGTGGAGACGATCGGGCTTGACGCCACCAGAGAGGTCGTGCACGCCGTGTTTTGTGGCGAGAACCTGCGAGATTCCACTGAGCCCTCCACCAGGAGACGTCTCTCTTTGGCCAATGCGTCTCTGGTAGCCCTGCTAGTCCGCGGCTCTGCCGACATAGAAGATTTTATCCAGAATCTGTCCTCCCTCGCCGCTGACCAACTCAGATCCACCACCTCCAAAAGCGCTCGTTGGGTTCTGCAATGGGTTCTTGGACTAACTGGAAAGGGGGTCCAGAATATCCTACGCGACGATCCAAACAGGCTTACGCAATACTGTGCCACTTATGACGGAGCAATCAACGAAGCTATAGAAACTTGCGAATCGCAGTTGGGGCAACTGACGGGTCAAATTGAGCTCTCCCCTGACTTGAAAGCCCCGCTGACTTGGGCATTCATGCTCTACTTGCTTGCCGCTGCTGGTGCGCAGACTCTGACCCTGCGCGGTTCTGAAAAGTCCATCTACGGAAAGCTGTTCGAGCGTTTGGTGTTGGGTTCCCTTTTGCATATTCTTGGCTACAGGCTTGTCGATCCGGAGACCAACACCAGCTTCGACAAGGTCTTTTGGCTATCAGGCCCAGAAGAGAAACGGGAGAGTGACGCTATACTAATCGACCGCGCGGGTGTAGGTGTCCGATTCGACATCGGCTTTATCGGTCGGGGAAACCCTGAGATCATTCTTGACAAGGTTTCCCGCTTCGAGAGAGAGATGGAATACGGCCGAGAAAGGCATTACATGGCAACGTTCATCGTGGTCGACAGAATAGGACGGCGAAGTAGGATCGTAGATCTGGCTCGAGAGATAGACGGCACCGTTATCCAGATGAGCATGGCGTTCTGGCCACTTCTTGTGGCCAGGAAACTCCACGAGAGCATCGGCTTCGAACACGAATTGGTGAATATGCCAACATCCCCAGCCTCCGACATATCCGAATATCTAAAAGTCATGCTGACTGATGCCCCCATGATGGACTTCATACGTTAGATGTTCTGGGCCATGTTCGTTTCCATCCCCATCATCGGCACCATCACCTGGCTAGCCATCTTCGAGCACAACTATCACCCTCCGATCTACAGGTACAGCGAGGAGGTGACAATTCTCCGGGTGGGAGAACGCGCTGGACTTCACTCATGCGCCGGGAGCGTCAAGCCGGACAACGTGGACGACCTCATGCGAGAGCCCGACATCGATGGAACCCTGGTGGGTGGAGCCTCCCTTAAGGCGGAGAGTTTTGCCAGGATAGTGAGGTTTGAAGGCTAGGAGATAAGAATGACCCTTGTCCTCACGGAGATAACATATCACGGGATTGTGTTTGCGGCGGACAGGAACATCCTAAAGTGGGATCAAGAGCCTGAAAAGCAAACGCTACTGGGACGTGCTCCAAAACTCTTCTTCGTTCCAGATTTGGAGGCTGGGATTTGCTATTACGGCTTGGCTCAAATAGGTGGAATCCTCATGGCCCAATGGCTCCCAACTTTCATCCAGGCCGCGAACCGGCTATCGTCCCTGCGAGATTTTGCTCTTCAGTTGGCCGAAACCCTGAACACGGCGTCCTTACTACCCGATGAGAAAGGCATGCCCCTCGGTTTTCACTTGGCGGGTTACGTGAAAGCGGGAAACCTAAAAGTGCCCTCGTTTTGGCACATTCGCAATATCTACCAAATGACTCCTCAAGCCGAGTATGCCGACATTCGGGAGGAGTTTCAGGTGAGCGAAGATTTTTTGGAAAGGGACGTAAAGCATATTCAGCCGGCTCACCTTGAAAAGCATCTCAAGACAATTGCATATACCTATAGAAATGGCATGCTTCGGCCCTATGTACACTTGGCTGAACTCTTGTATGGCTTTTTCCCTGAAATCTGGGAAATCAAGGGGTTCTCCCCACCCAAATCTGTGCTCGAAAGAGCACGATACCTTGAGTTTCACATAGAAGTACTAAACCGCATATATACTCGCTTCTACAAAGGCCCTGCTCCAGTAGGAGGCGGGATCGATCTCCTCGCTATCTCTAAAAGAGGCTTTGCCCTTGTCTAGGTTTCCGGATCACCTCCCTTTTCTCCTTTAGCCCCTTCGTACCCTCTTCCTCCCCCAAACTTGATAGTTTCTGACAGCGCAGGCGCGCCATATCTGTCGTTGGTTCACCCTCCTGCCCACCTGGGACTTTCCATCACCCTTCGCCTCCAGATCGCAATTCCGTTCCAGATGGCAATTCCCCCACAAAACCCCGTTCTAACGCCTTTCCTACCCAGTTTAACCACCACCATTCTGCCTAACCCCACCCAGACCCCGATTTTGGCTCATTTTTGAATATAGAGTTTACTAGCCGAGGCGTTTTAAGGCCATAAAATGACCCTACCCCTATTTGGATATAGGCACACGTAAAATGGGCGCTTAAAACGCGCTTAAAACGGCTGTTAAGCGGAGCGATGGCGTGGCCAGATTGGTTGTTGTGTGTTCTAGTGAGATCGAAGAAGGTTTGGATCCAGCAGACCCATCTTAGGCCGGGCAAAATCACCCTGGCCCTATGTTGATTCCTACACCACAAGAATCGCCTGAGAGAACGGGTGAGAGAGGGTGTGATCGGGGGCTGAGGTTGTTGCTAGGCGTTCGAGGGAGGATGGAAGGGAGTCTTGCCACTGTATGGATGTTGACCTCTCTCTAGGGCCATGATAGAATCAGCAGATAAGATTAGATAAGCACCCACGTCGCAGCATCGTTGCAGTAGCGCGGTGGCGGAGGTGGCAGCATGAGAAATTGAGGCCGACTGCGCTCCCGGCTCGGACCGGGAAGTGGTCGGCTTTGTGTTTGAAACCTGACCGACGGAAACCCTGAGCAGCCCTCCTGGGTGCAACGGTTTAGGGAGTGGTGGGGAAGAAATCGAGACACCAAAGACCCTGGAGAAAGGAGATTAGGATGTTTCGCGCGGGTTTGAAAGCTGGGATCATCATGGGCATAGTCTTGATGGTGGTTGGTGTGATTCCGTTGTTAGTTCTTCAGATACGTGGTGAGGCCCCAGGTGACGTGACACTCATGGCAGAAGTGTTGTTGGCGCTCCTGGCCACCCTGGTGCCTTGGTTCGCCTCTGGCATATTGGCCGCTCGCTTTGGCGCCGCGGCAGCGCTAACCACTGGAGGCGCGGCTGGAGCAGGAGCCCTAGCCGGAGCAATAGCCCAGATAATCAGCCAAATCGCAGGCGTGGTGATGACCTTCATCTTCTTCGCACCATACTTGACCGAACCGCCGGGGGCTCCGACGGCGGCGCCCGTTAGCCCCATCTTCTTCGCTATCGGTTGCCCCGGGGTCCACATCGCGATAGCGGCTGGGCTGGGCGCTCTTGGTGGCATCGTGGGCAGGGCCATCAGCGTTCGGAGAGGTTCATAATTCTGCTCGTACATCAATCCAAAGGATGAGGGCCTCGCACTTCTCACCGCTCCTGGCGTTCAGCGCTCTGGGGTGCAACGGCTCAGGAAGTGGTAGGGGAAGGAGAGGGGGTGATCCGCGCGAACTGAGCTTTCAGACCAACGATATGACCTGCCGACGAGGTTCAGTGTCAGTGAGTAGACGAATGGAGGGAGATAATGATGAAGGACCTGACCGTCATCCTGCAAGACCGCCCTGGTACGGGAGCCGATATGGGCGAGGCCCTGGGGAGAGCCGGGATCAACATCGAGGGGACGTGTGCATTAGTGGTCGAGGGCAAGGGCATCGTCCACATCTTGGTGGAGGACGCGGCCGCTGCCCGCCGAGCCTTGGAAGAGGCAGGCATTGAGGTGGGTGACGAGCGCGAGGTCTTGGTTCTGGAAATCGAGGACCGACCAGGCGAGGGAGGGGAGATCATGAGGCGCATAGCCAATGCTGGGGTAAATGTCGACCTGTCGTATACGGCCACCAATAACCGCGTGGTCTTCGGTGTCGATGACCTGGACAAGGCTCGCGCCGCCGTGTAGCACCGTGAGCGTACTGACCTACTAGCCCATCCCAGTGAGAACAGCCCCTTCCCCGTGATATATGGAAGGGGCTCCTCTCTTGTGGCCACACCTTCAGATCTTCTCTCTCCATACCTCTCCCACGCTCCCGTGAGCCTCCAGAGCCCCTCGGAGGACTTCCGAATATTGGAATAGCTATCCCCAGGGAGCTGTTGAACGGAAGAGGTTCACGTGGGGTTGATGTTGGTGCTCTGGTCATCCCAGCAAGAACAGCCCCTCCCGAGTGAGGATGGAAGGGGCTTTGTCATGAAGGGCCCGTGGCTACGAACCGAAGGGAGCGCAAGCACTGTTGTCTGGGTTGACGTGGTCCCCATTTGGGAGTAGACTGGCGGTCAATCACGTAGGTAGCAGGGTGTGCCACCTACCTGGCAATGCTTGGGTCGCCGCTCAACTCGAGAACGTTAGGCGGGAGCAATTGACTATGAGGAGAAGGGGTGCTACGGATCTTGGATGCCTATGGGGAGGGTTCGCTAGAGTAGCCTTCTCGCTTCTCTGTGCGGGCATTTTCTATTCTCTGTGGTTGGGTGCTTTCATACTATTTACGGAGTCGGGCAGGTTCTTTGTGAAAGTGATTGGCTGGTTGTCCGCCCCAGTGGCAACAGCAACAGGCTTTGCAACAGGCATCGTGATACTGGAGCATCTAGCCAGGAAGAGCAGAACCAACTTCCTTCGCGTCTTCACCTGGCCTTTGATTGGATGTGCCATCGGGGCTGCAGCCGTCTATTGGTTCGGGCCAATGCTCATTGTTTTTGGAATGTTTGCGGCTGGAACGGCCAGCCTTGCTCTAAGAGAGGTGGTTCTGAGTATCGAAAGAGACAAGAGCTGATAGATCAAGGTCTGGCCAATTGGTGGCTAATCAAGCTTCCCATGCTTCTCACACACACTGCGCCGGTACTCTTACGCGAATACCAGGTCGAGAGTATATGTACGAAGTACTCCCCCGGGGATTCGAACGCGCGCACCATCCTTCGCGGATCGGGAAGCCCAGCGCAGACATCACGGAAGAGGTCTCTGTCGTCCCGAAGGGAAAGGCACCTCCCGGAGAAGGGGGCTTGCACTGTTGCCTTCGCGGTCTGTTTATGATATACTTCTAGGCGAAGACCAGTTCCAGGCTTTGTGCCTTTATATCGAATCCCTCCAGGGGTACCAAGGCTAAATGGCGTTTCCGTGGTGAGTGTAGCCTAGCGGTTAAGGCACCTGGTTGTGGCCCAGGAGACCGTGGGTTCGAATCCCACCACTCACCCCTTTTCCCTACGGGATCCCGAGGGATGGCGCCCGTAGCTCAATTGGACAGAGCGTCTGACTTCGAATCAGCAGGTTGCAGGTTCGAGTCCTGCCGGGCGTACCAATAACCCCTCTAATCAGGCTTGATTGGAGGGGTTGTTTGTTGGATAATAGAGATGGGGCTGGGTAGTCACCCAGCCCCTGGCGGCGGAGATTCTCTACGCGCATTGGGGTGCAAACGTGAGAGCCTGCCGCCATCTCTATTATAGCCATCTGGGATACTGTGTCAAGGCCAACAATTCGCGGATCACGTCACATTGGTTCAGGTTTCTCGGGTACTGTCAGTTGGGGGGGAGTGCTCTTCTCTTCCGCGACTCTTGCGCCGGGTCCGCACATTCGCGGCTTCCCGGGGTCACCCGGTGAATGCCTGCTAACGGGGATTCCAGCTCCCAGGGGAGTACCTCCTTAAAGGTCCCGTTGTTCTGCGACGAGATCGAACTCATCCGGTAGAGAGCAGTTTGGCCATTTCCTGCAAGTGCGGGATAGGTGAATCACGGGTTGCAGAGGCTCGGTCTCTTGGCGGGGTAGGGGGAACGGGCTACGGGGGAGGGTATCAACGGTTCGCGGCCTAGTGAGTGTACGGGAGCAGGCCGCTCGGCCCAGGAGGGCTGCTTAGGCGTCCCAATTGCATGGAGCAGCGGAACTGGTATCAGAACCCTCAGCAACCCCAAAGAGGCCTCAGGAACGATTCTGGGAAGCCAGGGGGCCTTTCAGAAACGCCTCTCGGATGCAAGAGGCGGGGGCGGCGCTCGCGCCCGGTCGCGTTGGCTGTTGAGAACTTGTAGGCGCAATCCACAGGGCCTAGTCTTCGCATAGTACAGCAAGTGACTCTGAGCGGTGGGATCTCTAAGGGTTCCTGGCCTCCGGTAGAAACTGAACGAGCTGAGAACGAAATGGTCACGGGATTGCGTTGTGGGCAAGTTGAGGTAGAGGTGATTGTGGGGTAGGGGATGTCTGGGGTGTGTTGACATAAGCGGTTGGCATTTCATTACGACCGATTACGTAGTGCTCAGGACAGGCAAAGTGTCTAGCCCGCCCTAGCCCCATGTTGATTTGGTGAAGATAGCTCATCAGTTGGCCATTCTCTCATATTGAGCCCCTTCCGTCCTCACCGGAAGGGGCTGTTGTAGTGCTGGGAGGGGCTCGTAGCTGGACCCAGGCCAACACCCGCGTGACGCCGGGGATGGTGTTATTCGCGCTTCTCGAGCCAGCGCCTGAGCGTGCCGGAGGCTATTAGGAGCAGGCCCATCGCTGATCCTAACGAGACAGAAGGCGCTATGGCTCCGGTTACCGGCATACTCTCCACTCCCAAGACCTCGGTGAGAACCGTCGGCGTCGCCGCAAGAGGCACGGGTGTCGGCGTAGGAGGTGTGGGCGTAGGGGTGGGAGACACGGGTGATGGGCTAGGCGACGCGCTGGGTGATGGGCTAGGCGATGGTGATGGGCCGGGCGATCGGGTCGGTGATGGAGAGGGGCTAGGTATGGGTGTGTCAGTTGGCGTTGGATTGGGGGTAGCGATAGGTGAGGGAACCGCGATTGCGGTGGGCGACGAGACAGGAGTGGCTCTAGCAGCTATTCTGCCAAAGCCCAGGTCAGGAAATATCAGGAGCAAGACCTGGCCCCATGTGACAACAACCAGGGCGGCCACCAGTACTACCAGCAGGGTCAGGACGTGCGATTTCTTCATTCGTAACCTACTCTGGAACCGGCCACTCGTCCGGCCGGTTGCGGTACTGGCTCCCTGGAGGCTTAGTGACCACAGTACAGCCCCCAGCCCATTGGCGCCGGGATCGTATTGGCCTTGATACAAGAAAAGCTCCGATCAACCACTGCTCTACCCACAGGGATCGCAGCCTTCCGCAGCTGTCAGCTCCTCCTTTGAGCCACGGTACAGCCCGAAACGCCAGCAAAACTATATGCTGCTCCTAGACGGAGGCCCTCATGCTAGTGCCTTCGTATCGACTCACCAGATTAGCATACGGGAGCCTGACTGTCAATCGTTACAAAGTCGCATAGATGGTGCAAAATCCCATAAGAACGCTCTGAATCTCTAGATATCCAAACTTTAAAACTTCAGACCAGGGGAACAGGAGATGCAAAAGACTGCTCCCTTCCATCCTCACCGGAAGGGGCTGTTGCTATCTAGAGGGAGGGCTCCCAGAACGGGAGTTCCGTGACGCCAGGACTCATCCCTTCGCCCAGAGGAAACGGGAGGTGAAGCCCGCTGGCGTTCTAGGTGTCAGGAGCCCCTTCTAGCCTAGGGGGGGGGCTATTCTATGTATTTTGGTATTTTGGAGTGGGCGTTTGAAATAGAAGGTTAGTTCGGTTGTATTGCCGTTCCTCCCAAGCATAACCGTGCTAGCTACAGGGACGGCGGTCACAAGCTCCCATCCCTGCTCGCCTAGGCTCTTCAGTTCATCGGCCCACCATGCCGACGAAGGCATCCATTGTTAGGTCGCAACGTCGTAGCCTTCCCATTCTGTGTAGCCGACGGAGACAAGACCTTCTTCTTGCCTTCAAAAGCCTACCCGTCGATACTCCCACTTCTGCATTTTTCTCCTCCTGCCTTGATGTCAAGCCGCTATCAAGCAGTATAACACATAGAATCCATAGGCCCCGTATGTCTTGGGGTCTTGCTCCCTATCGGGTAGAGGCTTGGAGTTGCTTGATGGCCTCTTTGAGGATTGTCGCGGCCTCCTCTGGCTGGCACTCCTCCGCTTCCATGACCTTAGCCAGGGCGATAGAGATAGCCCGGGGCCAAGGGGCGAATTCTCTTATATCGGCGAAGCCCATCAGGGAGGCTCCCCCGCGTCGAATCTCGTCTCCAAGGAGTTGAGGGGTCATTAGAGACTAAGGCCCTCTCGCAGGATCAATAACACGTTGAGGAGGTAGTAAGAATACCCCCATAGGATACTCATCCCTGCCCAGCGGAAGATGTCGGTCAACTCCTGTTGCCAGAGGTAAGCGATGTAGAGAGTGAGAAGGGTGGCCGTGACCAGGAAGAGCCAGGGGGCGGCGGGGACCAGATCGAGGGGAGGGAAGCCGATGACCGCGCTGACCGGTCTGACTATCAAAGCCAGAGTGACTAACGTGACCAGGAGGATGAAGGCCGGGGATTTGGCCTTTTTGATCTCCAGCCGGTCGACAGCGACGAGGAAGAGCATGCTGAGCAACCAAGCGACGATGAATCTCCAGGAGTTTAGCATGGTGCTCAGGATGCTCATCATGGCCGTGAGGCCGATGGTGTGGAGGAAACTCGACCCGCTGGGGAAGCCCAACCGTTGCCAGAGCGAGGGGGTGAGGGGGTAGATGTCGTTACTGTACATCAAGGCAAAGGTGTAAGGGTCCAGGGCTTCTTGCCAGAAGAGGTGTCTTTGCCCTTTGTGGTCGGTAACCATCACCGGCCAGACCGCGCTGGAAGGGGAATGGGTGAGGCGGCTTTCCTGGCCCGTGATGTTACCTTCTTGGTCTAGGGTCACGGAGTAGATTTGAAAGCGGCGCCCACCGCTCCGCTCTTCAGGCCAGGTTAGTTGAAGGGTCCCCCCCCTCACCTCCATATCTATATGGGAGCCGCGGGTGCCACCCATGAGGACGATGCGAGGAGTCACCAGATCCTCTCCTCGAGGGCCTATCTTGGTATAGCGCACCTCTCCTTGGAATGATTCTAGGAGGTATAGAGCCCCCCTTGGGTCGAGTTTGAGGGTTACTGGATAGCCCTGCGTGCCTAGGTCATGGGTCTGGGTGACCCTGGTCAGCACTCGGGGTTGGGCCAGGGGGCGGCCCTCCAGGTCGAAGGGGCGGTAAAGGGCCTCCTCGTAGGTCACCTCGTCGTCGAAGTGGACCAGGTGAATAACCCCTCCAGCCACGGCGATAGCGGGCTGGAAGGCGAAGCCGGGCTCTTGGGAGAGAAGCCTCTCCGGGAACACCACCTCTCCCCTCTCATCTAGCCCCAAGAGGTGGATATCGAAGTTGCTTTCTACCATCTCTGACCAAGCCACGAAGATATGACCTTCTCCATCCCCCACGCTGACGGCATCTCGAATCACGTTGGGAGTTTCCTTGAGGGTGACGGGCTCTTGGCCCACTATCCTCATCACCACCCGGCGGGCTTCCTCCAATTCCAGCCAGAAGCAGGCTACCTTACCCTCCGAGGTCAAAACCATGGAAGGATCTATGGATTTGATTCCCGGCTTCGATAGTTGGGTGGGCCCCAATATGAACTTTCCTTGGTCGTCGATCTGGGCGTAGAAGACCTGCTCCACCCGCTCCACCCGCCTGGGCCAGAGGAGGTGAACCACATCGCTGTCATCGACCAGGGCTTGGTAGCCTCGGCCCAGAACGATCTCATCTAGGGGACGGAAGGGTGACCAACCTACGGTATAGGTTAGGGGAGGCGGTTGTATCAAAAGAACTGCCGCTATCCCGGCCGCGAGGATAGCCAGTACCACCCCCAGCCATTGGTAGCCTACCAGAACTTCCCTCCACTCTTTACCACCACTCATGAGAACCGTCCTTCTCCCTCTGAGGTCGAGATAATTCTAGCATCATTGTCACAGAAAAAAAGGCGGCGAGCTGTTCTCCACCGCCTTCCTCAAGATGAGCCGGTCAAGTCCCAAATTCGGTGTAAATTGGTGAAGGCGTAGGATGCTCCAAGACAACCAACAAACCCTCCTCTCTTTCCCGGTCCCGAGTTTGTCGGATCCGATGCTCTCACAGCTCATCCAGTTGTCGGAGAATGGGAGAGGTCATCTTCACACCTCGCCATCTCTCCGATGCAGTCACCAGGGCGGGCTATTGCCTCCGCCAGCCCTCGGTGCTATACTGAGACTATGAGTTATCCACGCCACCCCAGAACCGATCCTGACGTCATAATGTTTGGCAAGCTGGCCGAGACCTGTGGGATGGCGAAGAACGGTGTCAAGGTCTTGGTGGACGGAAGGCTCGACATCTCAGAGTACACCGACAAGGAAGGCGAAAACAGGGTGACCTCCAGGATTCTGGCCGATACCTGCCGGTTGCTCCAAACACAAAGGGGAGGCTTAACAGCCTCACCTTCTCTCTCCTTCTTGGTGCGTGGCGGCTCCCACCCACCCCCTCTCAAACACCGACTGGCTGAATGATTCTACAAGCCTATGAGAATTCTAGATAGCATTCCAATTCATCACTACCCACTTCCCAGCCGGGTTGCCGTGTGCAACCATCTGCCCCTTTTCATCTTCACAGACCAAACGAAACGCGGTCATTTGATCCCTTATTTCACCTTCAGCCTCTATCTGCAATTGCACTCCGATATCCGCCATGCCAGCAATTGAGTGATCGAAAGACACGAATTTGTAGGAGATAAGTCGCTTGCGATGATAGAGTTCTCTAATCTCTGCAGGAACGGGCTTTTCTTTGTACTTATCGAAGAGATAGGGTAGGTAATTCGACATATAGCCATAGTTTGCCTCTTTCCACCAATGAAGATACTCTGCCAGTACGCTTTCTGGTGCTCCTTCCTCCAGATCACTCCCATTGGCATCAGCGGGAATTTCTTCGACTTGAAGTTCTCTAGGATTCCAGTCCTCCCAGCGCTTCTTTTCCCCAATGTGATAGGCAATGTCAAAGCTGATTTCCCTCCAACTTTTCTCCGGTTCCTTCGGTGGTGCCTCGAGCATGCTGCGTTCTGCTTTGATGGCCCATTCTCTAACGGCAAACAAAGCTGCCAAGTCTTGCACGCCACTATCTTGTTGTCATAGCCGAGATCACGGCCGTGCATTATTCCGTGCCTATAGGGGATATCAATCGGCTCCGTTGTTGTCTTGCGTCTGCCTTTTCTAAAGATTGCTGACAGTTGGTTTAGCCCCTTACTATGTGCAGCAAGTGAATCCCATGCCTCTAGATCTGCCGCATCTGAAAAAAAGCCTCTCTGTTCATCATGAAGCTCGCTCACCAAACCGTCTATTTGAGCAAGTACCACTGGCGTGCAAGCATGGTAACGGCCCTTCTCATAATCAAGAAGGGCTTTCTCTGCCAAGTCCATTCTGGGACGAAAAGCTTCCACGGCATACATGGTTCGCAATTGCCACTTGACGGTATCGACATTGAAGTAGTCAAGCAATACATCTTCCGCACCTTCTAGGTCGCCAGCCTCAGCTTTCTCAATGGCATCCTTCGCGACTTCCAAGTTCATCAACTCATATATGATCCAGCCCCTTGGCCCGAAGAGATCGTTGAATCTATCCGGGATCATTCCCATCTCGTCTATCTGTTCAGCCAATTCATCAACTCTTTCTAATGCATCTTCAATAGACGATGTATCAACACCTACCAAGCGAAGAAATGGTTTAAGTGCAGGGAACACAGTCTTGAATGACTTAAACATCTTCGCCTCTTCAAGGAGGCTCTTTATCTTGGGTATATCCCGAATGTGCATTTCCTGTTGCTGCCTAACTATGCCATATGCAAGTTCGCCCCAATCATACCCCGGAAGCTTGACTATCGCAAACTGATCCTACCCACTGGTTCTTCGTCAAGCCACAGTTAGGCGAAGGAGATCCCCGCGCGCGGCCACTTTTGCTACCACGGGTTGACAGGTGACGCAAACGCTAGGTCAATGCGCTACGGACAACTGTGAGAGATGCTCTTCGGCTAGGAAGGGAGAGGCGCGGTGGCTTCCAGGATTGGAACCCCCTGGTTAAGTAGGAGCAAAAGCCTGTTTCTAGTCAACGATACCCCTTTCAGCCACAGAGCATAGCGCGCAAAAGGCCTTTGATTTATCTGCGACCCGTTGCTATACTTGCCCCACATCATGTCCCCTACATCTAACATCATCGAAGGTGAACTCTACAAGCCAGCTTGCCCTACCCCATTGAGCCAGGTTCTCTGCCAGTTGCAGGAAGACCAAGGCAAGGACCAGGACTACCGTTGCTGGCAGGGTAGTCTTGAGGCCATCTGGAAGCCTTGGGACCTCTGGCACATGACACTGAAATTCGGAGCTTACATCTTGGAACTCTCAGACGGAAGAAGGGGCCTGATCTTCACGGGGAAATGGAGAGGAGGGTACGCCAGTCCAAGAAGGGCACAGTTTGTTGGGCCTGGGCCGAGGGCCTTTGAGAAAGGGTGGGGGCATGGGCCAATGGCTTGACGGCACGGGGGTCTATCTTGGTGTGCAGGGCTTCACGGCGAGAGACTGGATGGGTACCTTCTATCCGCCTGACATTCCCACGCGTGATCAACTCCCTTTCTATGCCCAAGTTTTCGAGACCGTAGAACTCAACACCACTTTCTACTCCATCCCTGGCCGACACACCGTCAGATCATGGGCAAATAGGACGCCTGAAGATTTCGTCTTCACGGCTAAGGTGCCGAAAGTCATCACTCATGACAAGCGCTTGGAGGGGGTAGAGGGGGACCTACGCCTCTTTGTGGAGACCATGCGACTGCTCGGTGACAAACTGGGCCCCTTGCTCATTCAGTTCCCCCGATCATTCACCAGACGATTTGAGAGCCGGTTGCGACAATTCCTCCGGCTCCTGCCACAGGATCTGGAGTTCGCAGTAGAGTTTCGAAGTCGCTCCTGGATCGATGAGGAGATCTTCAGCCTGCTGAGGGAACAAAGCGTGGCCTGGTGCATCAATGACTGGCAGGATATGCCCTCTGTTCCAGAGATCACTGCCAACTTCACCTACTTCCGGTGGACGGGCTACCATGACCAGTTCATCTATCTGGGGAAAGTGCAAGATGAGCGAATCGCCGACCTGCAATCCTGGGCTCAAACCGTGAAACAGGTGGCGAAGCGAGTGGAGCGGACCTATGGCTACTTCAACAATCACTACACAGGCCATGCTCCAACTACGGTAAACCAGTTCAAGACACTGTTAGGCTTCGAGGCGATCAATCCCCTGGACACGTGGCCTCAGAAGCGAGACCTATTCCCAGAGCTGGAGGAATGACATGGGCAAAATCCGCATAGGACTGAGTTCCTGGACTGATAAGAGCCTGCTCGAGAGTAGGAAGTTCTATCCTCCTGAAGCTAACGATGCCGAGGGGAGGCTGAGATACTACGCCTCTCGATTCCCCGATCTGGTGGAGGTGAACAGCACCTACTACTCACTACCGTCGGAACGGAACGCCTTCTATTGGAACCAACGCACCCCCGATGACTTCGTCTTTGACATCAAGATGTACGGCCTCCTCACCCGACATCCCACCAAGCCACGCAGTCTTCCCAAGAACATCTACCGAGAATTGGACGAGGAAGCCAGGTCTAAACAGCGGATCTACCTCAACCATGTGTCCCAAGAGGCTGCTGAAGAGATCATGGCTCGCTATGTCAGCGCTCTCAGGCTCCTCCATGACAATGGGAAGTTGGGGGCGATCCTCTTCCAGTTCCCCAGATGGTTCTACCCTGGACGACAATCGCTGGCTCACATCATCTGGTGCAAGGAAAGACTTGGAGACTACAAGATGAGCGTTGAGTTCCGCAATAATCTGTGGATGAACGAAGAGAACAGAGAGGATACCCTGAGCTTCTTGGAGAACTACGGTATCAGCTATGTCTGTGTTGATGAGCCTCAGGGATACAAGTCGAGCGTTCCCCCCGTCGCGGAGGTTACAAGCCCAGACCTCTCCTATGTTCGCTTCCACGGGCGCAGGCAAGACACGTGGGAAACGAGAGGAGTCACCGTTCACGAGCGAACCAAATACCTCTACAGCGAAGAAGAGATGAAGGAGTGGGTGCCCAAGATTGGGAACCTGGCGGAGAGAGCCCGTGAGGTCCATGTGCTGATGAACACCAACTATGAGGATCACGCTGTGATCAATGCGGAATTACTGAAGACGCTACTGAGTCAGGGGCTCACATTCGAGAGATAGTCCATTCGTAAGACTTCGCACTCGGGGAGTGAGCAGCGATGCGCAAGAGCGGTGAAAACAACGACTCGCCAACTTCTGAGGTGAATGGGAGGTGCATTATGTCTGATACGAGGCAACGCAAGAACTGGGGCATAGATGGCCAACGTCAGGCGGTCGCGGCAGCACTACCACCACTGCTGTTCGGCTTGGGAATCGCGCTAGCATCTCTGGTTCGCGGTGGCCCTTGGTACGCCGTGCCGTTCTGGCGACTCATTCTCAGCGTAGTGGTGGGGTTCATCCCAGCTGCCGTGATTGCCGGTGGCGGTTTTGTCGCCCTCGTGCGGCGCCTACCCGACTGGGGCTACACGTGGGTGGGGGCTTCTCTAATGGGACTGCTGCTTCTGGCCAAGACGACGACTGAGGAACTGGCTGAGGAAGGGACGTTCCTCATCTCCCCGCTTGAAGGCCCCCTAGTGGGGGTACTGATCTTGCTGGCAGTTCTGGCTGCGCTGAGTGTGGCAGCGCTGCGTGGGTGGCGGCAGGCGGGCCTGGTGAGCATCGGGCTTTCCGCCACATTCGGGCTGTCGCTGTGCTTTGCGGTCACTGCGGGCCCGTCCCACCGTCATGACCTGGCCCTCTTGGCCGGACCATTGGGATTGCTTTCAGCTGCCCTCATTTACGCCTACGCCCGTGGCTCACGACTTGTCCCCATAGCCGTCTTCCTTGCGCTCTGGCTCCTGAACGCAGGGCTGGTCTGGATGGCCAACCGGGTGTGGCAGCCCTGGCTTGTCGCTGGTGGAAAGCCTTCTCCTGCCTGGCCCCTGATGGTGCTCTTGACAGGTCTGCTGCTGGTTGGCCCGTCGTCGCCGGCCTGGTGGTCGTGGCCGACGGTCGATTCGTTCCTCGACCCCCCTAAGTTATTTCGCCCCCGAATTCGTTCTGGCGAACTGTACAGGGGGTCAATTGACAAGCCTGCTGTTATGTGCTATACTGACGTATGGTGTGAGTCATATGACGTATGTCGTGGGTCATATGACTCAGACGGTTAGTCTTTTGGGCACTTGTGATGTTAGCCGAGAGGAAATATTATGCTGATCGCTCTTTTCGAATCTGATAAGAAAGAGAGAATACTCCTCTATCTGTACACACATGGGGAATCCTATCCAAGAGAGATCGCAAGGTCCTTAGAATTTTCGTTGAGGACTGTTCAAAATCAACTCCAGAAACTGGAGAGTGGTGGCGTCCTCTACAGCAAACTGAGGGGCAAGGTGCGCCTCTTTGGGTTCAACCCTCGGTATCCCTTCAAAAAAGAACTGGAAGCGCTACTGGAGAAGACGTTGACGTTCATCCCCGCGGAAGAGAAAGACAAATATTATAGGCCAAGGCTTCGGCCCAGAAGGACGGGCAAACCCCTCTAACATGAAGATCGAGGACATGTCCCTCAGGGACCTAGCGTTGTACATCTCTGATCGCCTTCGGAATCAGGGGGTTGACGCGGTTCTTACGGGTGGAGCGTGTGTCACTATCTATACCGACAATAAGTATATGTCCTATGACCTCGATTTCGTCCCGCTGCATTACACAAAACGGAGCAAGGTTGGAGAGATCCTGGAAGAAATAGGTTTCGTGGAAGAAGGTGGCTCTTTCAAGAATCCACAGACTCCGTTTTTCATTGACTTTGTGGCTTCCCCTTTGGCTGTTGGTGCAGAGCCGGTTAAGGTGATCGAGGAAATACGATCGGGGAATTTGCTCCTCAAACTTCTGTCTCCAACCGACTGCGTGAAAGATCGGCTGGCTGCGTACTACCATTGGAACGATAATCAAGCCCTGGATCAAGCCCTCCTCGTCTGCCGAGACCAGGTAGTGGACCTCAAAGAGGTGCAAAGATGGTCAGAGAATGAACAGATGGGGCAGAAGTTTAAGGAATTCAAGCGGACGCTTCAGAACTAGGGTAGAATCGATTTCTCCTTGCACAGCGGCTCAATGGAAGCCCCTTCCATCCTCATCGGAAGGGGCTGTTGCCTTGCCCTTCGCGGCAGAGACCAAGGATTGGGGAGAAAAGCGGCGAGAATTCGAGAGAACATGCGAATGCGTAGTGGTTACGCGACGGTTCGAGCCCTGCCGGGCGTACCGCAAAGCACCCCCTTTATTCGAAGGGGGTGCTCTCGTTGACCGCAAAGGATGGCTAGAGCGCCGGCCCGGCCAGCATCTTTATCTGCTTCTCCTTCTCCCGCCAGGTGACCTTGGAGAGCCCCAGTTTCTCTCGCAGTTTGTCTGAGGGCGTCCCAGCCCGATAATCCCGCACAGCAGAGGTCATCCGCAACCTCTCGAAAGAGAGGCCCTCTTTGATCCCCGCCTCTTCCGCTACATCGGCTAGTACATACTCCAGATTGCGGGGCGTGCACTCGAAGAGACGCTCTTTAGGAGCGTACTCTTCTAGGTAGAGCGAGAGGGTCTCTGCGAAGTCGGGGGGCAGCCGCAATTTTCTCTCCTTCTGACGTTTTCGAGGGTCGTCGTACCGGACATAGAGGATGGAAGCGGGGGGGTCGGAGGTGTCGATGTGGCTCAGTTTTATGTTCATGCACTCTTCTTTCTTGAGTCCGGTATGGAGGAGCAAGGTAATCAAAAGGTGGGGCCGGGCGTCGACCTTATCGCCCTCCATGCGGTCCTTGGTCACTTCAAGCAAGCTCTCCACCTGGGCATCGTAGAGGACCTGGGGCAGGGGGGAGGAGGCGGGCTCATGGATGAGGGCCGCCGCTGGATCCGAGGGGATGACCCCCTCTTGCGCCAGCCATTTGAAGAAGACCTTGAGGGTGGTGACGCGGCGGGCGTAGGATTTGGGGGTGCAGGGGACACCACGATGGTGCCTCAGGTAGGTGAGGAAATCCCTAAGGGTTTGAGTGCCTATCTCTTGCACCGGCTTGCTTAGGCCGGTGTACCTACTGAGCAGGCGAAGGTCGCCTAAGAAGGCCTTTATCGTGTTGTGGGTGAAGTCTTGGCGCACCATGTAGTCGTGGAAGCCGCCAATGGCGGAAGCCAGCGATGATTCTGGGGTGAGGGCTCGGGTCTTCAGAGGAGGGAGGACGTATTCTTCGCCTTCGCCCTCGGTGGGGAAGAGAGGCAACTGTTCGGCGCGCATTAGGGTTCCCTTCGCGTAGTAAATAGACTACCCCATTCTACCACACCAGCCACGGTTGTCAAGTACCGCCCCCTCACAAACAGACTGGTAGAAAGCGTGGTGTAGGGGAGGGGCTTGCCTGTCCTAAGCGCAGCGAAGGGTCCCCTCCTGCTTCACTTTCGAGAGGCCACCCTTCCTTTTGTCAAGACAAGCCAGGGCTTCTCCTACAGCCCTAGCGGGAAACGGCGGTTGGCAGAGGAGGGGATTCTACGTATAATTGGCTATGTATGGCCCTGACCCCAACATGTCAGCCTGCCCCGGTACTTGCCAGGCCGGGGGACAAGGCCCGCTAGCTCAATTTGGCAGAGCAGCTGACTCTTAATCAGTGAGTGTGGAAAAAGGTCTCCTCTAGGCGTGAGAGGAGGCTTTTTGGTGCAGATTGAGACATTGATTGAAGGTTTCAAACTCTACAACTCCTGCAAAGGTTTGAGCCCCAAAACCATCACCTGGTACGATGCTTTCCTCCGGCACTTCGCTGACTTCCTCAAGCACTATCAACATCCCAGCGAGATCTCCGAACTGAGTATCAGCCACCTCAGGGCATGGCTCCACCATGGCCAAGAGCGGGGTCTCTCTCCATACACTGTCCAAGGCCAAGCCCGTACTTTGAAGGTGTTCTTCAGATTCGCTCAAGAAGAGGGCTACCTCGAGACCAACATCGCCAGCAGACTCAAGGTACCTCGCGCCCCAAAGAAGATCATCCAAACCTTTTCTGAAGAACAGCTGCGGCGACTGCTGACCGCAGCCAGGTCGCCCCGAGACAAGGCCATATTGGGGCTCTTCATCGACACCGGGATCAGGGTGACAGAACTTGCCTTCTTGCAGATTCAAGACGTTGACCTCGACCGGGGGAGGATAAAGGTCAATGGCAAAGGGGCCAAAGAGAGGTACGTGTTCTGCGGGAACAAGTGCCGACGCTTGCTCTGGCGCTACATCAACACCGAGAGACCAAATGTCTCCTCGGACAGGCTGTTCATCAACGCCTACGGTCAGCCGCTGAAGGCCAGGGGGATCCTGGAGATGATGCGAAGATGCGGAAGGCGTGCAGGAATCAACGGTGTTCGCTGTTCCCCTCACACTCTCCGACATACCTTCGCCAAGAGGTTCCTGTTGAACGGGGGCGATGTCTTCACGCTGCAACAGATCCTCGGCCATTCTAGCCTGGAGATGGTGAGGAGATACGTTGCTCTTTGCTCACAAGAGGTCGGCAGGCTCTACCGCCCACACAGCCCACTCGACCGGCTGGGAAAAGCTGTCTAGCGATTCTGACAGTGGTGGTATTGCACGATCCAGTCATGCCACGCTGCGTGTGTTCGAATCGCTGGGGGAGTACTTCCTGCATATACTCTCGATCTGGTGCTTGCCTGACCCTGCTTTCGTGAAGTATATTCACCCATTCTCGAGAGACCGACGAGACAATGCCTGCCGACGCGGATTCGAGCCCCCAGGGGTGTTTGGAATAAAGTCCCCATTGTTCTGCGACGAGATCGAACTGATCCGGTAGACAGGAGTTTGGCTATTTGCTGCAGCACAGACTCGGTCTCTTGGCGGGGTAGGGGCGGAAGGGCTAACCAGGGAGGCCACCAACCGTTCGCCGCTTCCTTATCTTGTAGTCCCTAAGCGCGTGGCCCAGGAGTGTTGGTTGGGGTTCCCAATTGCACAAGATTGCAGCAAGAGCAGCCAGGGGGAAACCCTCAGCAAGCCCAAACAGGCCTCAGAAACGATCCTGGGGAGCCAGGGGGCCTTTCAGAAAGGATTCTCGGATGCAACAGGTGCGCGGCGCTGGCGCCCGGTCGCGTTAGCTAGTGAGAACTTGTAGACGCAATCCACAGGGCATGGCCTTCGCATAGTAGTGCAGCTGAGTGTGAGAGTGGTATGTCTAGGGGCTGGGGACTTGGTGGACAAGGTGGACGATGTCGCACTGCAGCAGGCCTGGAATCTCGTATTGGACAGGTTGAAATACAGGGCATTCAAGGGTAGGGGAGGTCTGGCAGATGTTGACATAAGCGGTTGACATATCGCTATGGGCGGGTATGTAATGGGTTCTTCCAGTGTGGAATGGCGCTGTTGGGGAGAGAGCATCAGCGAGGTTGACAGGAGAGTTGCCAATTTGACGATCACGGTCGGGGGTTGTGAGGGTGCGGGCGTTCGAATCCCCGGGGGAGTCCTTCCTAACATATACTCTCGAACTGGTCTTTGCCCGAGACAGCTGGCGCAGTGTGAGTGAGAAGCGTGGGAAGGGGGATTGAGGGCTGGAGGTGTCAAGCTAGCCTGTTGCGCAATACCAATGCAAAACAGGAGGGAAAGAACCCTTCCCAGGCGAGATGGAACAGACTGCCTTGTTGTGCATCCACTGTTTTCGCCCAGCGAGTGATTCCAAGGTGGCACCTATGGAATCCATATCGTTCTGGCAGAATGTTTAGGACTTTTGAGCATTTTAGTGATATGTTATTGTTCAGTGAATTTGTCACCAGCTAACTGTTCAGTGATAATGTCACCCCATGAAAGGAGTGACATTGTCCGTGAAAGAGCAGAAGAGGTTGGTAGTGGTCCTGGAAGTCGAGGCTAGTAGGGTGTCCGGCCGCGAAGCGGCTGAGGTGCTGGGGCTGTCCTTGAGACAGGTCAGGAGATTGATCGCCGCGTATCGAAAGGAGGGCGCGGCAGGACTGGCACACGGCAACCGGGGACGACTATCCGCGAGGAGAATACCAGAAGCGATACGGAAGGAGATTCTAGAGTTA